>JACKQG010000040.1_pt1 | contig 151372 bp, 118 predicted proteins | sample 8237621 | NCBI WGS metagenome assembly JACKQG01 (sample SAMN15677084, study PRJNA649215) | marine metagenome | biome: marine; feature: Black Sea; material: saline water; isolation source: suspended particulate matter (SPM) from the Black Sea western gyre | collected 2013-06-09/2013-06-10...
ATCTTCTGATTTATTCCCGTAAATTGGGGATGCAAAAGTAATACTCTTTTTTAATATGACAAAATAAATATGAAAAAATATTTTTATCTTTTTTTGTCGGTATTTTAACCAATTTATCAAGTGATTTTTTACAAGTTATGACCAGATATAATCACTAATAAAAACCATCAACTATTATCTGTGAACTGCCCGCTTTTAAAGAGCGGCAAAAGTAGAATACTTTTCCGTACCCGCAACATGTTTTTGAAAATAAAATAAATTTTTTATTTGTATTCAAACGCTTTGAAAACAAAGATGATACGATAATATATATTTTTACTCAACCTCGAATTTATACTTTTACTACCTCAAATAATTCATTATAAAAGTTGAATTCGTTTTATTGAAGGAATCACTGCTAATCGTAACTTAGAAACAGTTATAATTTGGATTAGAAACTTAATGACAATTTCGATGTTGTTTTATTTTTATTTAGTATCAACCTCTGGTAAATACTATTTGATTCCCATGTGAAAGTTCATTGTTGTAATAATAGCTATCTTCATCAAAAAATTTTAAATCATCTACATTTTCAATTTTGTTTCTAATAACGAACTGAGACATTAGCCCCCTTGCCTTTTTAGCATAGATACTTATAATCTTATAATCACCATTTTTTTTATCCTTAAATAATAGAATTGCCTGTTTTTGAATTGGAAAGGTTATGTTCGGACTCCCAAAACTGGTATCTGTCGTAAGTCTGATGAACAAGTTTAGGGCTAATACCCATTAGTTCAAATAACCTGGAAATATTCCTTATTTTAATATTATCTACTAAGATTTTACTATCTTCAATAAAGGATGGTTGAGATTGCAGTGTGGTAGATTTACCATTATTATCAATTGTTTTTGACGGGGACAGTATTATTAGCATACTCTACAGAATGATTTAATAATTAAAATCAAATGTACCGAAAATATGCTAATTCGATAGGCCTAATTACATCTTAAAAATCACTTAACACTAATTACTACTTAACTAATATCAACTTACCAGAAGCTGTGTGCTTACCAGCTTTCATTCGGAAATAGTAAACTCCTGATGGCAGCCTCGAAGCATCCCATGTGAGTTGCTGCTTACCCTGGGATTTCGGTTGCTTGATCAAATCAACCTGCTTACCCAGGTGGTTGAAAATGGAGATTTGGACAGTTGAAGATTGGGAAAGTTCGTATTCGATGGTTGTTGAAGTAGTGAAGGGATTGGGGTGCACAACACATTGTTCTTTAAAAGGGATCTCCTGTACTGAGACCTGAGTGCACTCGTAATTAACCTGCGTTGTGTTATTGCATCCTGTAGCGTTATCATGGATTTCAATAGTTCCATTGGGGTTGTCTAAATAATCGCAAATGCTTTGAACTTCGCAGTTTGTTAAAGAATAGTTACCTAAGATAGTTAAATTTTCAATGGAATTTGATGTAATATTATCTAAACCAGCTAATGTGGTTATCGCTGGATTACCAGCAAAAAAATTCCAATCCTCATAGTATCCTCCTATGTTTAAATCTCCCGCAATTGAGGTAAGGTTCTCTAAACTTTCTAAACTTGTTAAAGAGTCGTTACATAATATAATTAAATCCCCGCCTATTGAACTTAAATTATTTAATCCGTCTAAAGTTATCATAGAAGTATTTCCTGCACACCATATGGCATGGCCTCCACATCTAACAGTACCAATATCCAAGTTATCTGAGATTAATACAAGGTTTTCTAAACCTGTTAGATCTGGTAATGAACTATTACTATGAATATTTAAGGACTCGACGGAAGTTATATTGAGTCCTTCAAGACTAACGAGGGTTGCATTGCCTTCAATTGATAGAGATCCACCAATGGAAGATAAATTATTTAGCCCTTCGATACTAACAAGAGAAGCATTCCAACCAATATATAGACTACCACCAATAGATGTTAAATTATTGAGTTCGTCCAGGTTAATTAGGGAGTCATTTCCACTTCTAGTATAGGAAGGTAACACTCCAATATTGAAATCCCCACCGATTGAATCAATATTATCTAATCCCGATAAATCTTTTAAGGAATTTGCCCACATAATTGAAAGGTTTCCCCAAATTGAAGTTAAAACACTTAAACTATCTAAATTTGTTATATCGCTATTATAAATACTAACGCTTCCTTCAATTTCAGTACACCCCGGATTATTGGCTTTGAAGTTGTCTATTTGGGATTGGGAATAAAAATTATTATCACCCGGGAGACAAGATTGTGAAAATGCTATTGTTTGAATGAATATGATGAAAAGGGGAAGTAAGTAGAACTTTTTCATAATAGTATATTTTAGTTAATAGTCTACGCAAAATACGAAGTTAAATGCTAAATGTCAAGACATTACTTCATAAGCAACATTTTTCCAGAAGCAACCTGTTCACCAGCTTGGATGCGGAAGTAATAAACCCCTGAAGGATACCCTAAAGCATTCCAAGTGATTTGCTGTTGACCAGAAGCTTGTATTTGCTGGATGAAATCAACTTGCTTGCCCAAATGATTGAATATGGACATTTGGACTATGGATGATTTTTTGAGATTGTATTCAATAGTAGTTGAAGTGTAAAACGGGTTTGGTGAAATTACGACGTTAAGTAATAAGGGATCATTTTTCTCCTTAATGCCAACGTAGCTATCTGTAGCATAACCAATCTTAACTCCATAACCTTTCCCATCATACCACATTTTTAACTGGTCTTCATGAATCAGGACACTGCAATAACGAGCCCATATATCATCCCATTCTCCTGGTTCACCATAATCAATCACAGGCATATCAGCATTCTCAACTATCCAGTCAGAACCATTTAAAGACGTTGCATAACCAATAGACCAATATTTAAAAGGATTAGTGCCTAAACCATCCCACCCAGCAAACCAAATGTAATATTTGTCTTCTATGTATAGTACACTAGTGCCAATGACCCATGTATCATAAAAGCTTTCTGAAGGTCCCAATGTTATTACAGGGTTGTTATCTGTGTCTTTTACCCAGTAAATTCCATCTGTTGAAGTAGCATAACCTTCCTGCATTGGGTCGTACAATGTAGTACCCTCAAACCCACCATACCACATGTGGTATAACGTGCCATCATAATACACAACAGGTTGAAATACTCCTGTTTCTTCCCATGTTCCAATATCACCATGTTCAAGTACTTTGTTTGGCAATACATACCAATCAATGTTATCTAATGACCAGGCATATCCAATGGAGATATCATAGCCAAAATTATCGGAAGATCCGCTATACCACATTTTCAGGGTATCATTTATCCGAATAACGGATCCAGGATACTTGGATGCATCCCAATCTCCTAAGTTCCCCCCCTGAATAACTGGCTCAACATTTGTAACCCAGTTTATTCCATCAGGAGATTCAGCATAACCAATGGCCCTGCCATTAACAACATCACCCCCAAACCACATTTTAAATGTATCATCCTCAAAAATCACAACAGGACTAGCAACTGAGCTCGACCAAGGAGCAGAAGTTAATACAGGATTGCTTTCAGATTTTTCCCAAGTCTCCTGGGCTATTAGATTAAATCCAGTAAGCAAGAAAATGACAGTTCCAATTACCGTAATGTTAATTTGTAAACGTGTTTTCATAGTTATTTCTTTTAGAATTAGTTATAAAGTTTAGATTACAGGAAGTTAAGATACTCTTGATAAATTAATAAAAACGATGAAATGACCAAACGGCAGTAGTTTTTTATCCATTGGTCAGAAATTAAGGATGAATGGGATAATTACAATTTTGAAAAAAAAGTTAACAATTCATTTTTCTTTCGCCGTGAAACAGGGAGCTCAGTTTTATCTTTCAATATAACATAACCGCCATCAGATTTATCGAAACTTTCAATGAAGGCCATATTAATAAGGTGTGATTTGTGAATACGGATAAATCCAAATTCTTTTAAGATATCCTCAAACTCTTTCATGGGTTGCGATGCAATATGTTTTTTTTGTTCATTGACAAAAAGATAAGTGTAATTCCTGTCGGCTTCGCATCTTATTATATCATTAACGTCGAGTAAGTATATTTTTTCACTCGTCTTTAAAGCAAGGGTCTTGTTTTTTGTTGTGCGCAAGTTATTCTGCAGGTTTGAAACTTGAAGTTTTAAATCGGTTAGTATCTGGTTCTCAGCTTTATAAAAGGCTGATTTAAGATCTTCAACGGATACGGGTTTAAGCAAATAATCAAGCGCACTGAATTTTATGGCTTTCAAAGCGTATTCTTCGTAAGCGGTAATAAAAATGATTTTGAATGAAATGGAAATAACCTTATTCAGCAGATCAAATGCATCCCCATCTGCCATCTTGATATCAAGTAATACAATATCAGGATTAAAATTTGTGATTGCCATCAAACCGTTTTCAACTCCGTCAGCTTCACCTACTACCTGAATATGAGGAAAATGTTTATAGATTATCTGCTTAAGACGCAGTCTGTTATTTTCTTCATCATCTATGATAAGTGTGCGAAACATGATTCTGTAAAATTAATAAACATTACTATATGGTATGTCGATCATGACTTTTGTTCCCGTAACATTCGTGTTATCCGATTTCAAATCAATGACCTCCAATTTAATCTTTTGCCTTATTTTTTTGTTCAATACTTTTATCCTGTCCTTGATAATCTCTGTAGCAAGCGATTTTCGACCACCTCTTTCATTTATCTCTGCCTCCCAGGCTCTTTCACGTCCCACACCGTCATCTTCAACCTCACAAAGGATTTTTTTGTCTTTTAGTAGAAACCGTACATCAATTCTTCCGGGAGTCTTTTTATGACGTATTCCGTGCTCAATAGCATTTTCGATGAACGGCTGAACCAGCATTGGTGGGATCGACATGTCTTCCTGATTTATATCTTTATCCACTTCAATGGCATAATCAAATTTGTTACTATACCGGAGCTTTTGTAGTTCAAGATAATTTCGAAGGCTGCTGACCTCTTTTTCGAATGGAACCATATTTTCTCGTGTGCTTTCCAGGGTGGTACGAAGTAGTTTGCTAAAAGTAGTAAGATAATCTGATGCTTTTTTGTTTTCATTACAATCGATAAATTTGAGAATGTTAGATAAAGCATTGAAAATGAAATGTGGGTTCATCTGGAGTCTAAGCAGCTTTTGTTCAAGTAACACGGATCTGTGCTCGTTTTTCAGTTTGTTTTGCCTCATAAAAAGCAACCCAACCAATACCAGAATTATACTCATGACGGCCAGCCCATAATTAAATGTCCTTGATTGACTTATTTTTAATGCTTTCAATTCGTTATCCTTTGCCAGGATATCAATACGGTTTTGGATTTTTTCGTTTTCAGAATCAGCTTCAAGCAGAATAATCAGGTTTTTATTTTTCTCAAGGTACCTTTCTTCCTTAGATCTTTCCCATATTCTGTAATATTGAAATGCCTGCTTGTAATCACCTTGTTTTAAGTAAACCAAATAAAGATTTTCACATGTAAAACTTTTATATCTCTTAAGAAACCATCTGGCTTCATATGCACGCACTGGATTGATATATTCATTTATAGAAAATGTAGACAGTTCCTGCTCTATAAGTACCAGTGCTTTACTCAGAAATAAAATTGCTGTATCTAGTTCACCTTGTTCATAACTGAATACTCCTAATCTTCGTTTAACCATTGGAACTGCAAAATATGAATCTTTACAATTTTCTACCAAAGGGATAGTCTTTGCAAAATATTGTTTACCCTCTTTTGTTTTATCAGCTGTATGATAGTTTAGTAAATATGAACCGAGGTTGTAATTTATAAAGGTTTCTTTATAACAGTTTAACCCACCTAAATCTTTTGCTTTCATTAACCAATAAATACATTTATCCAGTAATACTGTATCACTCGATTCCATGAATTGCTGTTGGTAGGTTCGTGCAGTATGCATATAAAGTGTAGCAAGTTTATTGGGATCTTTATCAGAACCAAGATATGTCATTCCCAGATTTGTGAAATAATGCGATGAATCATAATCTTCAAGCATCCAATAGGTATATGCTATTAGATTAGCTGCTTTAAATTTTCCTTCATAATGATCCAGTCTGTCATAATTAAATAAAGATTTCTTATAAAAAGGCAATGACTCAATAATCCTCCCCGTAAATTGATTCAGGTCTCCAAGTTGTAAGCATATAATTCCATACTCCTTTGAAGGTGGCAGGTCCTCATAGATACGAAGCGCTTTAAAATAGTTGTTAATTGTAGGTTGAAATTCATCAAGTAAATAGTAACCATTTGCCATGTTGAAGTATCCATCAGCCATACCTGCTAGATAGTCAGCTTTTTCAGCAAGATTAAGAGCTCTTTGAGCAATTGTAATACTGCTATCAGGATGTTCTATAGAGATAGCCATTGACAGCTTATTTAAAGCATCAATTTTTTCATTGTCGTTTAATGATGTAAGAATACGTTGCAGACTGTCTTCATTAATATTTTCCATTTCAAGTTGAATCTGTCCTATTAAAAAGAAAGTTTGAAAGAAAAATATCGCAGCTATGAACAATTTTATTTTCACCGACTGATCAGGTTAATGATGAGGCTGGTAAAATTAATCATTATTACGATTTTTCCAAATGGCTTTGGGCTAATGTTGATATGAACAACTAATAAATAAGTTCATTAAATAAAAAGTCCGATCCACCTTTGCGTGAATCGTACTTTTACATTCATCTGTGATCCCTTAAGTTTTTAAAAAATTGTTTCGACCATTTTCCCTTTGCTATTTGTTTACCAGCCTGTAATGTGCCAGACCTATCTTTGTATTGAAAAAATTGCTAAATGTTGAAAAGGAATTGTTTCGGTGCTCGCGATAGATAAAATAACACCAAACTACTAAATTAAGAATCGCCAAAGCCAAAAATTTCGAGCCATTGGAATCAAATCTTTTTAGGTTAGGAGTTAAAACTGTGATATATCCATAAGCCAGCAGAATAAAAATATTTAGATAGCTAACAGGTTTCTCTGAACCGTATTTATCAACACTTCGAAGCTTTCTAAGTTTATTCCCTTTTTGTTCGTTATAACCCATTTTGCAGTTTTATAACTTTATCATAAAAAGCCCAGCATGCAATTTGTAAGTCGTGCTATCTTATTTTCAAGATAAACCAATATCACTAATCCTTAAATATAATCAACTTGTAGTTACTATTATTCCATGTATTCATTATTTCTCTGAAACTGCCATAATCCTTAATTCCGATAATTTTTTTATCGAATTTTATTTCTTTGGTTATTATTATTTCTTTTTCCGATTTTTCGAACTTTATTAATAAATATCCTGCATCATTTTTTATTTCAATATTCTTATGTGGCGAAACAGGCTTGAGCTCATTTGGAAAAACAATCGTGTATTCATATCTTTCGTGAATGGGTTCTTGAATTTCTAAAGGTGCTGATCGTTTAGCTGGTAAAATATTAATATGCCAGTTTTCACTACCATTATTTATATAAGGAAGTTCAAAACTTAAATAGTTATTGGATTTACTAAATGGATCTTCTATTTCAAATTCTAAATGAGTCCTGCTTTCCTCTTGTGTTAGTTTTTCAAGTTTGGCTGAAGTAAGATTTTTACCAGAAACACCACCTTTGATAATTGATTTTATTTTTGAGCTATCATTATAAAGAGTGAAATACTGATTTGCTTGACCCTTAAGTTCTAAATTTATTTTTCCTACTAATTTCTCAGGGTTCTGAATTACAAACTCCCCAACAACAAATATCTTGCTTGTTATCGGTTTGCCTGGAAAAACCTTCAAACTTTCAACGTTTTTGTCAAGTAATAAGGGTGTTAACCCTTCAAGTTCAAATTTCAAATTCTGTTTACCGATGAGATTGGCTGAAATAAAAACCTCACCATATTTTTCCAATTTTATTTTTACAAGAAAATTATTAAAACTCAGGAGATTACCGATTTCTTTATTGTAATATACATCCGGAATAATCGCAACCGGCTCAGCCTCAATGTTTGATTTTCGTAATAAAGCTGTTAATAGTAAAGCTTTTTCAATATGCGTTCCCTGATTAGAATTCCAGGTTTCAACGGCCGAGCGGCATTTAAATCCTGTATATTTTAATGGAATATTTAGGGTGCCAAGGTCGTTACTAACAAGTTTTTGTAATTCTAAAGCAATGGTCAATTGATTTGTTTCATTGGCAGAAATCTTATCTACAACTTTATCCATGCTTTCATTAGTATTAAAAATAAAAGCATCCTGATTGATAAATTGATCGTAGACAAAATGTAAATCTTTCGCAGTGCTAAATATTAACCGTGGAGCAAATATCTGATCAACATCCTGATAATAATCTTTTGAATTGGCAGGCATTGATTCGAATGTCCATGTATAAACTTTTTTCTCTTTTTCAATGTTGATAACAGGTTCGCCGACAATATTCAACAACTCAAATTTAAGGTTTTGAGAAACAGGAATATTCACTCTTATAACAAGTTCGTTAACAGGGGAAGTCTCTGACAGAACTTCATCACCCATTAAAGCCGGATAGAACCCCTTTTTTGAACTGATTGTATAATCCAAATTAATTATCGCATTTAGCTCAAGCCCGGTATGAGTTACAACCAACTCTCTTATATTATTAAAATCCGGCGCATTTGTAGAAAATCTTGGTAGAACTTCATTAAAAGCATTATCAGGAGTAATTATCTTTTTCCCGTCGGCCATTATAGTGAATGCCGAATTAATTTTTACTGTTTGGAAATCAGTATTGTAAACGATAAAAGTTTCGCCATATAATCTATGGAACGCATAATGAGTTAGAAGCTTCAATTCTTTTGAATAATGAAAGTCAGTACTTCCATCTTCGTTTAATGTATATTCTTTAAGGATTTTTAAATACTCGGCATCTGCTTCTTCATTTTGCGCGAAAGAGGTACCTACTATAAAGAGGCAAAATATTGCTAATATTATTTTCTTCATTTTTCTGATTTTTTAAGTTTGCTTCTAATTTGTAATATCTATAATAATAGGAGTATCGGCAAATTTCTGTTGGGAACTCACAACTTTTCTAAAAGAATCCCAATCTTTGGCTTCGTAAACGCGCTTTGCAAGTTTGATTTTTTCATGAATTTCAAATGACCTTCCATTTAATTCAATATTCCCTTCGAAAGAGGCAATATCATTACCCACTTTTTCATCAAATTCCAAGGGAATTAGTTTACCACTTTTTGGAAGTATAATTGTTTCATTAAGTTCAACTAGACGTGAACACCTGTCCCGGAATCCATGTAGTCGTTCTGCTAAATTAGTACTGAAATTCATGTGCGACATACCTCTTTTAAACAGATTTGCTGCAACAAATGGAATAAAAATAATCTCCTCGTCAGTAATTATTGCATAATCCGGAATTGTATATTTAACTTTTATATGGATGTAAGAAGACATATAGTCATAGGGATTACCAAAGTCTATTTCAATGATTTGAGCCTGAGGTGAAACATGTAATAATTCCATCTCAACAGATTTTTCCCATTCAGATTTAAAATTACTAGTAAACATTCGTCTTATCGCAGCATCCGATTGTCCTTCGGCAGTCAACAAAAACTCACCGTTTAAAGTTCCGTCCAGAAGAATCTCAGAGTTTCCGTTAATTTTAAAAAAATGATTTTCTGGAGCTGAGATTGGTGTAACCATCAGGTCAGCTCCCTCAGGCAGACCCATCAAATAATTTTGTTGTTGCTCGGCACTCGACCAAAGTTCGCGTAAAAACGGAACCCAGGTAGGATCGAGCATTTTATATTTACCATTTGATAATTTGACAACTGTTACACTGTGATTAAACTGATCGGCAGGGATATAATCAATTCTCGAGCCTGCCATAGTCATCGCTGCATATGATTCGAAACCGGCTGCTCGCAGCATTGTTATAAGCATACCGGCTTTATCTTTACAAACACCGCAACGGTCGGTAAAATTCATATCACCGCTGTGAAGAGTAAAACCTTCGCCCGGCCCCATCGAGATACCTGAGTACCTTATTTCATCTGCTACCCAATGTGTAAGCAACGAGATAGAATCCATCTCATCTTTAGCATCTACAAGTATTTCAGCAACTTTTTTGTCAATGTCGGGTGTTGAATTAAAACTGCCGTAATCTTCATTTACTTTATAAAACCATAATGATTTTGCATACCAATCGGGACTTGTCGAAATAAGTAATTTTGGAGCAACATCTGACAAAGCTACCATCCCTGGTTCATTATTTATTGGCATAATATTCTTTTTAATAAAGGTATATATCATTTTGCCATTCTCCAGAATTGCTGAAGATTCGGCCTCACCGTTATAAAATCTATACTGGATCAATTTGTCTTCAGGGACAATTACGCTATAATATTTCAGCAGGAGAGGGTCGTTACTCCAGAAAGGTACGATATCATAAAAATGTCCTCTCATAGGTGGAATATATTGATCATCATCATCCTGAAGCAAGGCATAAGTAAAACCTTTTTTAAAAAGGAAAACTTCAACTGCATCACCGGGCTCAAGGCGACCAATTTCAATCATTTTTTCCATTGCTCCCCAATATATCATTCGGGCAGGGGCAGGGTAATCTAAAACTTTCGACATATCCAATTCCTCAATACTGCCGTTTATTCTATAAACGGTAACATTTTTTATGTCAACATAAGCCGAAAGAGGGTCGTAGCCATATTTAATTATATTGAGATCTTTTGCACCATTAGTTGTGAGAACTTTATACAATGTATGCGTATTATAGTAGCTTAAACCACTTTCTTTCATATCCACCTTCGTGCTGTCGAAAATTATTAGCAGATTATCATTTGGATAATCCTTACTGCATCCTGATTCTTTTATGAGTTCAGGAATAGAAATTGAAAATGCAAGATGTGAGAAAAATAACAACGCTGTAACGAAAAAGATTTTCTTCATCATGTTAGAAATTTTTAAAAATTAAAGGGTAAAGATAAAAAAACAAACTAATCTGGTTAAAAATTATTTTGTGTTTATAATGATATTCAATGTGCGATTTCTTCGTGTGATTTTGTTGTCAAACTATCAGTTTACTAGTTGTTTATTGTTGTTTTGCTTATTATATCTTCTTATAAGTGTTTCAAGATATCTTGATTTAACCTGATGGCTGGCAAGTGCCTGTTTTATAGGTGGTAGTCTAAGAATTACACCAAGTACTGCTGCCATCGCCCTATGGCTCCATAAAACATGATTATCAAAAATAAGATGTTGCAATTTACCTCTTTCAATTGCCATTATAACAGCTCTATGTGTTCCATCTATGGGTGTTATAACTCGTGCATCACGTGATTTCAAGAATATTGCATTTTTAGGACAAGCGCGAACACAAACCCCACATCCCAGACACAAGTCATTATTTAGGTTTGCTTTTTTTGCTTTTTCCTGGTGCGGATCATTTGAAGATACCAGCGACATTGCCTCAACAGGACATGCATAAACGCAACTACCACAACCATTACAATCTAACTCATTAATTTCCGGTAGAAAGTTGGTAGTGTGGATCGGATTCATAATTGCAAATCGGCGGGCTGCTATCATGGCCTCGCAACAGCATCCACAGCAGTTGCAAATAAAGTTTACTGTTTCTCTTACATTTTCTCCAAACTGCACAAGATTATAATCATAAGCCTGCTGTAATAAATCCATACACTCTCTTTCGTCTACTTTACGTGCATGCCCATGTTTTACAAGTGATGCAGCTGTATTGTTGAAAGTCATACAAATAACCTTAGGTGCATCGCAGTCCCGATTCATATGTTCCATTTTATGACGACAATAGCATATCCCAATTCCAATGTGACTGGCAGTTTTTATTACTTCTGTAGCTCGTTCGTAATCCAGAACATGAAGGGTGTTTTGAGCGGTTAGAGCAGGTTCTTGTACGAAGGTTCGACCTAACTGAGTTTCTCCCTGTGTAAATAGTTCCTTGATGAAATCTTCTTCCACATTTAAATACTCATAAAACAATTCGCCCAGCAATTTCTGGTCAATATCTTTTCGTACGCGCATCAACGAAAACTCGAAAAAACCAGCCATAGGAGGTGGCAACACATAATTATTTTCTCCATTTTGGTGAATATCAATAAGGATGGCTCGGCTTGCAAGCTTATCTAATGCTTTTTGTGTTTGAGTCATGTCCATCTTCCATATACGGCTTGCTTTTTTTGCTGTGAATGGTTTGATGGGCAGGCTGGCAACAAGTTCCGCTTCTTTCTCGCTGAAAAGTATTTTTAAAATGGAAAATAAGAGGTCAGTAGGCGGAGCCCCCTGTGGGAAACGGTTAAGTCGGTCTGATAAACTCGAATAACCCGATTTGATGGTGTGATGAGCCATAGTGATGTTAGATTATATTCAGACTAGCACAGACTTAAGTGCTAAAAATGACCATAATATTACAAAAATTAATCTTACATGGTAATGAAAGACTTAATAATTTAGCTAACGCACTAGTTTTTCGGCTATTCCAATTTATCAATGACTTAATTCCTCAACAATATAACAAACCGCATGGCAGATTTGAATATTTTTCAGGGTCAGTTCTTGGCAATATAGGAGCTCAACTATCGTCGTCGGCACGAAAAGTCACGCTAGAAAAATCAGCAAGATAATACTAGAATAAGCAGAGATTAGACCTTAAGGGAGGTGGACATTGCGTATAAATATTACGTCCTGTCTAACTAAAAATAGTTGATCAAGCTTTACTTCACAACCATAATCTTCCTTGAAGCCAACTGTTCACCGGCCTGCATTTGGAAATAATAAACCCCCGATGGTAATCCAATAGCATTCCATACGACTTGTTGCTTTCCTGATGATTGCTTTTGCTTAATTACTTCAACCTGTTCACCAAGGTGGTTGTAGATAGTGATTTGGACAGAGGAAGAATGCTTAAGTTCATATTCAATAGTTGTAGAAGTAGTAAAGGGGTTAGGATGGATAATTAGGTTATCTGAAAATTTTGTTTCATTAACTGTAATAGTTTCACAGGCAGCTTCCACTTCATCCTGACTATTACAACCTGGCGCGTTATCTTGAATAACTATAAAGCCATTGGGGATGGATAAATAGTCACAAATGCTTTCGACTTCACAAGTTGACAAAGAAAAGTTATGACTAATAATTATGCTATCTATCGTAGCAGGCTCAATATTATCCAAACCCGATAAACTTAACAGAATATTGTTGGCGAAAATATTCAATCGACTCCCCCCTAAGGAAGTCACATCATTCAGCCCGGTTATACTTGTCAACGCAAAATTGGCAACAATAGAAACACCTCCTCCAATGGAAGTAACCGCATCTAGCCCTGATAAACTTGTCAAAGATGGATTGGTACTTAAACTCACAACTCCACCAATTGATGTAAGCGACCCAAGCCCTGTTAGATTTATCAGGTCATCAGCCGATTCAATTGAAAAGTTCCCCCCTACAGAGGTTAAAGAACCCAGCCCTGTTAAATTTGTTAAGGCAGCCTGGTCAAAACTTATAAAATTCCCTCCAATGGAAACCAAAGAGTCAAGTCCGGTAAAACTTGTCAGATTAGTGAAATACAGTTGCATGTCTCCGCCGATAGAAGTTATTGCGTTAAGACCAGTCAAATTAGTTAGATTAGGACTAAAAGTAATAATAAAACTACTATCAATTGAAGTCAATACATTTAATCCGTTTAAATTATTTATATCGTTGACTCCCCATATCCTGACTTCCCCTAGTATTTGGGTACAATTGGGGTGAATAATCTGAAAACTGTCAATTTGTGCCTGCGTAGTAAAAGTGATGCCTTCAGGCAGGCAGGATTGTGAATTTGCAGTAAAATGGAAAATGCAAGTTAACGCGATTAATAAAGTAATTTTCTTCATGATAGTCTACTTATAGTTTGATATTAGTTCTTTCAAAATACATAATGTGTTGCATCTATGCACGAAAACAGATTTTTGGTTGTGCAGTATTATACGATTATACACAGTACACTCTTATTTTATTATCAATTTCTCCCTGAATTTCAAATCGTTTGTAACTAATTCAATTACATATATGCCTTGTTTAAGCGATGATACATCTATTGAGTTATTTATCAATTCTTTGTGTAAAACTAGTTGACCAATCTGATTATAAATATTTACATCTTTAACATGAATTTTATTGATTCTTGTTATAAATATTTCCTTAATTGCAGGATTAGGATAAATTGAATATTCAGTGCCTACATCTATATCTGAACTACCAATAATCAAACAAGCCTCTTCAACTTCAGCTTGGCTGTTACATCCGCTGGCATTATCAGAAATTTCTATAGTACCATTAGGGGCAGTAAGATAATAACAAACACTTTGTACTTCACAAGTCGATAAGCTATCATTGACTCCAATAAACAGGCTATCTATCGTAGTAGGATCAATATTCTCCAGTCCTGTCAAACTAGTGAGGACAGAGTTCCACCCAATATAAAGACGTCCAGCAATGGCAGTCATATTAACTAGCCCTAATAAACTTGTTAAGCTACCGTTACCAACAATTAATAAAGGTCCTCCAACAGAAGTCAATGATTCCAACCCGGTTAGACTATTCAAATTATGAGTACCAACGATTTTAAGATGTCCCCCTATAGAAGTCAGTGATTCGACACCTATTAGGTTAATTAGGCCCTGAGCACCACCAATATGGAAGTCTCCTCCTATGGAAGTCAAAGAGTTGAGTCCTGTTAAGTCGGTTAGGGACCCTTGGTAGATAATCACAAAGTCCCCTCCAATAAAGGTCAGTGCGTTAAGTCCAGTTAAACTAGTGAAACATCCACCAGTAATAACTAGGTCTCCACCAATAGTAGTTAATGCGTCAAGGCCTGTTAAATTTGTAAGTGTGTTACCATAGCAGGAAACACCAAAATCTCCACCAATAGATGTCAATATACTTAATCCGTTTAAATTAGATAAATAGTCACCGTGGATTTCCATATTCCCCTCAATTTCGGTACAACCAGGATAGTTTATCTGAAAGCTGTCAATCTGAGTTTGTGTAGTAAATGAGATGCCATCAGGCAGGCAGGTTTGTGAGAAGGCAATTATTTGAAAGAATAAAGTGAATATAATTAAGAGAGCTAGCTTTTTCATCGCATTAAGTTTAGGTTAGAAGAGTCCTGCAATGTACGACTTTAAATGCCTAATGTCAAGTAAAAAGAGTATTAAAAAGTTACCCATTTTTTTATAAGTGTGCTTTTCCTCTTGTAAAAAATAAATATTAAATTTAAAAATAGAAGTTAAATTAATCCTTTCTTCTCAAGTGATGCCTTAATTTGGTTATGATTATTCCAGAATTTTATTTCTATATCATTAAGTATTTCCTTGAATTCAGGAAGATCCTTGATATTATCGATTAAAGGATCCATTTTTAAAAAAATAATTGTCCAGAAATGATAATTGCTTTGTTGTGAAAACAATTTCATTTGTTCGACAGCATTTATTGAATCACCCTTATACGAATAATATACTGATAAACTTAAATTTTTATAAATTGACTTATCGTTTTCAGCATAATCTTTATAATCTTCCATATATTTTTCAGATTGTTCCGCCAGTCCCACTTTTGAAAATACGACTCCAATTTTTGCATTTTCCCCGCTGTAAATGTTCAAATTTAGAGCTTCCTTAATTTCTATAAATTTATTATAGTACTCATAAGCACTTTCATAATCTCTCATAAAGTAGCAAATTTTCCCAACTTCCTGCATTATATCCAATCGTGTTGAAACTTTATTTCAACTTGAGAAACCACCTGCTTTGTGGGTGGTAATGTTCTGATGGCTTTGCCTATCTTTGTTATTATGAGCAAATATAAGAAATTGTCCCATGTTATTTATAAATGTGATTATCATATTGTTTGGGTAACGAAATATCGATTAAGGATTTTGACTGGCACTATAAGAGATTTGGTTGACAGTGATATAAGAATGTTGTGTGAATGGAAGAAAAGTGAGATTATCGAATTAAATGTACAAGATGACCATATTCATTTAGTTGTTTCAGTACCACCGAAGGTTTCAATATAAAATTTAATGGGGGTTTTGAAGGGGAAAATTGCAATAAAGCTGTTTAAGAGCTACCCCAATTTAAAGAAGAAACCTTATTGGGGGAATCATTTTTGGGCGAGAGGATATTTTTTAGTACAGTTGGATTGGATGAAGAAATGATAAAGAGATATGTGAAACATCAAGAAAAAGAAGAAAAGCAAGTAGAAGAACAACAAAGGAAATTTGATTTTTAATCCCCCTTTGGGGGTTCTTCAAAGCCACCTTCTTAGAAGGTGTGATTTTTACTACTGTTTATCAACATCTTACAGCTTGGTGAGACCCATTCTAGATTTTTCAGTTTGGGTCTCGTATTAGTCCCTTTTAGACTGCAATATTTGATATATTTTGGAGGTGTAAAAACAAAAAACCGTTCAAAATCAATCATTTAAGCGGTTTATGTTTCTCATTGAGAGTTAAAAAGTGAACCCGGCAGGACTCGAACCTGCAACCTCCTGATCCGTAGTCAGGTGCACTATCCATTATGCTACGAGTCCAATAATCCCGATGATTATCGGGAAGGAGTGCAAAAATACAATTTATTTTAAAACCTGAATAATATTATTCAATTATTACCAAACGTTTGGTATCAACTACCAGATCATTTATTTTTAAAATACCGAAATATACACCTGCTGAGCTATGATCTTCTCTAAACCATGTAACAGTATGCTTTCCAGCCTGTTGCCATTCGCTAACCAGAGTATATAACTTTGATCCGTTAAACGAATATATTTCAAGATCAACATTTGCCTGTTCACTTAGTTGATATACAAATGTGGTGACATTGTTAAACGGATTTGGGTAATTACCTTCAATATGTGAGCCGCGAATTATATCATTTACATCTGAAACTACAGTATTTGGGTCATGAACTGCCAATGCTTTAATGCAAATATTACCTGTGTTTTCGAAACCTGACCCATCATTGTAATAGTAAAAGTCGGTCCATGCGCCTTCATCAGAGAAAAATGACTGATCAGGGCTTGAGGTTGATGGAACTATAACTCTGCTGCTGGCACCTAGTAGTACAGGAACTTCTGAGGTTCTATCGTAAGCAAACCCTCCTACTGAAAGAGAAAGATAAACGTAGAAATCATTTCCCGACAATATATGAATTGTATCGGTTAAGTCGACGGTATGAAGTCCGGAATACTGAAAAGTACCTGAAACACTCGCTAATTCATTTTCAAGTATTATGCCATCAAAATCATCATAAATGCTTACAGTATAGTAAACATTATGCTCAGCAGTAAAAAAGTTAACAGCTACTAGCGCTTCATCAGTATTAGCAACAAATTTATTAAATGCTTCGTTAACATATTTCAATGTATCACGCCATCCATGATAGTCATAGTAATAAGCGGTGTCATAGCTTGAAAATACAACGTTTTGAAATGAAACAGCACCCATTTCAGGATTTTGGCATGCATGCTTATCATAATATGATATCCAGAAATACCCAGCATAGCCCCAGTTTGTTCCCCATGAGTTTTTAACAAGCCATGCGCCGGGGTCAGGAGCCTGAGTTACACGGTCATCATCCCATCCAGCAATCGAAACAGAATGGTTCGGTTCGAGGGGATTTGAAGGTGGTTGGTAGTGATTAAAGTTTCCATCAATAAATAAACCCGACGAACATAAACAGGTCGCCATAACTCCTTGCTCCATGACTTTAATCTTTATAAGGTCGATGTTTTCAAGATTTGACCCCGCTGTGTACCATTCCACATCTCTGGCATAATAATAATGGTAATCATCACCGGTTCGGTCTGGCGGTGTGGAATAGGATTGTCCATCAATATCGCGAACAGCACCCTCCAGGCGTGATAAATAGGCAGTTGTTACCCTATAGTCGCCACCCATATGAACTTCTAAGCCTTGGCCATTGTTATACGGGGGATCCAGATCCTGATTATAGTACTGGTTATAACCGTTCCACCAATCCAAATGATATTCGGCAAGTGCAGGTTCGCCGGTTTCACCAGCCGCAGACCAATTGCCGGTCATTAGCAGGTTGCCTTCCATCGAGGCCATCGATCCGTGTGTCCAGCAAGTTCCTCCCTGTTGACTTTTAACACTGGTAACAAAGTTTTCTCCATTATAATCTCTTAAATCAAAGGAAGAGGGTAATTGGGCATTGAGTGAAATTGTAATTAAAAAGCTAATTAAAATAAGTGTGTTTCTCATAATGATAATATTATATTAAAAATGAAATTTGTATCTAAAATCACCTTTGTAACTGCGTTAACCACAGTAGTCATTTTCAACTAATTTAAATATCGCATTAACCTTAATGATTTGTTAAAGTGATTAATTTTTCAAAGATATTAAATTTATATCTTTGGCGCGGACAAATAATATTATTAAAATGAACTTATTAAAAGGAAAAACTGCTTTAATTACTGGTGCAGCCAGGGGTATAGGAAAAGCAATCGCAATGAAATTTGCCAGCGAAGGTGCTAATGTTGCATTTTCGGATCTTAGCTATGATGAAAATATGGTAGCGACAGAAGCTGAACTAAATGCACTTGGAATTAAAGCCATAGGATATGCCTCCAATGCTGCGTCTTTTGAAGATAGTGAAAAGTTGATTGAGACAGTTGTTGCTGATTTTGAGAGAATTGATATATTGGTTAATAATGCTGGAATTACTCGCGATAACCTGCTAATGAGAATGAAGGAGCAAGATTGGGATATGGTACTAACTGTTAACCTAAAATCAGCATTCAATCTTACAAAAGCTGTACAGCGTATTATGATGAAACAAAGAAGTGGCTCTATTATAAACATGAGTTCGGTAGTTGGAGTAAGCGGAAATGCTGGTCAGTCGAATTATTCAGCATCAAAAGCTGGAATGATTGGATTTACAAAATCGATTGCACAAGAGCTGGGTTCACGAAATATTCGCTGTAATGCCATCGCGCCTGGGTTTATAGAAACTGACATGACTCATAAATTAAGTGAAGAAGTCCGTGAAACCTGGATTCAATCTATCCCCCTTCGTCGTTCCGGTAAACCCGATGATGTAGCCGATGTTGCTACTTTTCTTGCTTCCGAATTATCTTCCTATGTTTCAGGTCAGGTGATTAACGTTTGTGGTGGAATGGATACGTAATGATTGGATAATTAGATAATTTGATGATTGGATGATTTGATAATTTGATGATTAATGACCAATGACCAAATGATCAATAAAAACTATGACTGAGTTAATTTTTTCATATTCTTGGTGGACAATCTTATTAGTTATTTTCACAGGACTAGTTTATGCAGCAATATTATATGTAAAAAATCCACTAAACAAATTAAGTTATTTCCTTACCGTTGTTTTGTTTATCCTTCGGTTTTTTTTAGTGGCTCTTCTGTCATTTTTACTACTTTCTCCTACTATTAAAACTAAGAAAAAGCAAATTGAGAAACCAATCATAATATTTGGTCAGGATAATTCAAGATCAATTTTAATGTGTAAAGATTCGTTGTATCATACTGATACACTTATACATAGGCTGGCTGGCTTAATGACTAAGCTAAGGCAGAAAAATGATGTTGAAAGTTATATCTTTGGTAACAAGGTGAAAGCAGGCAATCATCCCGATTACAGTGATAACACATCAAATTATTCTGACTTTTTTAAAAATATAAAGCTAAATTATATAGGCCTTAATGTAGGCGCAGTAATACTTGTTGGAGATGGAATTATTAATAACGGAATTGATCCTGTTTATTCTGCATCTGATATTACCTACCCTATTTTTACAATAGCTCTTGGCGATACTATTCAAACCAAAGATATTAAGATTGAGGATGTAAGACATAATTCAATTGTTTATTCAGGAGATATTTTTCCTTTGGAAGTTAGTTTGTCTGCCAACATCCTTAAAGGAAAAAAGGCTTTTATTAAATTATTAGAGAATAATAAAGTAATAGCTCAAAAAGAGGAATTAATTTCTACTGATAATTACAGAAAGTCTGTTACATTCAGTGTTGAAACTGAGAATGCTGGAAAAAGACGTTATGTATTAGCAGTTGAACCTGTTACAGGAGAAACGAATTTTGAAAATAATGTTAGAAATATCTTTATTGATGTACTTAACAGCCGACAAAAAATCTTAATATTGGCATATGCTCCACATCCTGATGTTGGAGCAATTAAGCAAAGTCTTAGTAAGAACAAAAACTATCAGGTTGAAACAGAATATATAAACAGCTTCAATAAAGATGTTAATGAGTTTGATCTGGTAATACTACATCAACTTCCTTCAAAGAAGAATGCGGGGATCAGGTTATTGAAGAATTTATCTGATACTGAATTACCTGTACTATTTATTCTTGGCAATCAAAGTCAAATATCAGTGTTTAACAATCATTTTGTAGGTCTTAATATAAGTTCAGCGGTTGGTAGCACAGTTTCGGCTCAATTCGAATTCAATAATACATTTGCTTTTTTTTCATTTAATGATGATTTCACAACTCAGTTGTCATCTCTTCCTCCTTTATCAGTTCCTCTTGGTAATTACAGTTTAGCGCCTGGAGCAGAGGTTTTTGGTTGGCAGCGCATTAACAACATACGTACTAATTTCCCATTAATTGCATTTTATCAAAATATTGGCGTTAAAAGCGGTGTGATTTGCGGAGAAGGTTTGTGGTTATGGAGGATGCAGGATAATTTGAAGTACGATAACACTTTAGCTATAGATGCTTTTTTAAATAAAGCGGTGATGTTCCTGATTGCTAATACGGATAAGCGACAATTCAAGATCAACACCAAAGGAGAATACGATTGCAGGTTAGATGTAATATTGAATGCCGAACTTTATAATCAGTCTTTGGAACCTGATAACTCTTCTGAGGTGAGATTAACGCTAACTAACGAAAACAATGAAAAGTTCAATTTTGTTTTTTCACCATATAATGATTATTACAAACTTAACCTGAATAAATTGCCTGTTGGAGTATATCATTATCAGTCATCTGTTAAACTTGGGAAAAATAATTTTGATGATTCCGGTGAGTTTATTGTGCAACAACTTGATAATGAAAGCAGAAATCTAAATGCAGATCACAACATGCTTAACAGGTTGGCAAGCGAACATGATGGTGAAATGTACTACCCTGATAATATTAATGATCTATTCACTAATCTGCAGGGACGTAACGAAATGACATCCAAAATACATTATGAGGATAAATTTATAGCATTGAATTCAGTACTGTATATCCTAATCCTATTAATTTTCCTTCTGTCGGTTGAGTGGTTTCTAAGAAAATTCTTTGGGAGCTACTAATTAATTCATAAAAAATTACAAAATGACTCAAACTCTTTTTTGGCTTATAATTGGGATAATTATATTTGATTATCTGTTGGAAAAATTCCTGGATTATCTCAACTATAATAATATGCAGGAAAAAATCCCCGATGAATTGTCTGGTATTTATAACGAAGAAAAATATCGTAAATCACAAAATTATGGAAAAGTTAACATTGGTTTTTCGATGGTTACAGGAACCTTTTTTTTTATTATAATTATGTTGTTGTTGTTTACACAGGGGTTTGCATTTTTGGATAACTATGTAAGCAACATTACGCAAAATGAATATCTGAGGGCATTACTTTTTTTCGGTATTTTAGGTTTGGGTATGGATATTATATCGCTGCCTTTTCAAATTTACGGAACCTTTGTAATAGAGCAGAGGTTTGGCTTTAATAAAACAACGCCTTTAACTTTTATAACCGATAAACTTAAATCATGGTTGCTTGGTTTGGTAATTGGAGGTGGTTTATTGATGTTCATCATGTGGGCATGGAATGAAACCGGCAGCTGGTTTTGGTTAATTGTAATGGGTGGCTTAAGCTTTTTTATGATTTTTATGACCATGTTCTATTCACGAATCATCGTCCCCTTGTTTAATAAACAAACTCCACTGGAAGAAGGTAACCTTAAGTCGGCAATTGTTGCTTTTTCTGTTAGAGCTGGTTTTAAAATTGATAATATTTTTTCAATTGACGGATCTAAACGAAGCACAAAGGCAAACGCATATTTTAGTGGTATGGGGCCTAAAAAGCGGATTGTATTGTATGATACCCTCATTAACGACCTGGCGGAGGACGAAATTGTTGCGGTACTTGCCCATGAAGTAGGTCATAATAAACTAAAACATGTTATTATCGGATTAATTATGTCGCTGGTACAAAGTGCCTTAATGATATGGCTACTATCAGTAGCCATAAGTAAACCGGAGCTATCCATGGCACTTGGTGCTTCATCTCCTAGTTTTTACATGGACCTTCTGGCTTTTGGTTTATTGTTTTCCCCAATATCAACCATATTAAGCATTATTTCAAATATTATTTCCAGAAAACATGAATATCAGGCTGATGCATTTGCTTCCGGGTATGGATATGGAGGTTCGCTGATAAGTGGTCTTATAAAACTATCGGTGGCAAACCTTAGCAACTTAACCCCACATTGGTTGTATGTGTTTTTTAATTATTCACACCCCACATTATTGCAAAGGAAAGAGGCAGTTCGGAGGTCAGTAGTTAAAAGTTAAGAAAAGTTTTATTTAATAAAGTGCTTTCCTAATCCTAAAAAGAGCAGGTATTGTTTTTAATATTATAATTAAATCCTGCTTGGGGCTACCAACCATGGCATATTGATTGTCAAGCCGAATACGGTTTTCCGCTTTTAGTTTGTTGTCTTTGTGTACTTGCCACAAGCCGGTAATACCTGCGGGTGCTAAAAATCTATACGACCATTCATCGGTTGTAAGCTTATCAGCTTCATAAAGCGGGATGGGCCGATTACCAACAATCGACATATCTCCTTTAAGCACGTTAATAAATTGAGGAAATTCGTCCAGGTTTGTATTTCGCAAAAATTTGCCAACTGTAGTTATTCTGGGGTCGTCCTTAACTTTAAAAAAAGTTGTTTCAAGTAGTCTTTCTCTTTTCTTTCTTAAATACAAATTCTCACAAATCTCTATACCGTCAATAAATAACGAAGGTGAGCAGGGTTTTCCTAACTCGCATTCAGGACAATTTTCAATATTTATGAAACCAACACTATTTTTTTTATGAGATATCAGATATTCGTTTAGCTCTGATAACCTTACCCTTTCTTTGTCGGCACCCTTATACATTGTCCTGAACTTATAAAACGTAAAAATGTCATAACCAGTACCTACCCTCTCTGATTTGAATAATAGTTGTCCTCTTGAGGTCAGTTTAATACTGATTATAATTAGAAGCAGAAAGGGAGAAAAAACAATTAAAGCTAAGGCAGAAAAAATAATATCAAATAATCTTTTTCCAAGCCCAATACGATAGTCGTTAAATTGGTGATCATTTTTGTAAGTCTTTTTACTTCCCATGTGTCTCCGTTGATTATTATTCTAACTCCTTACTTAAAAAACATATTAATCTCAAAGCCAGCAGCCTTAAGTGTTTTTTCATTAGATTGGATAAAAGTAATTATTTCGTCAATAGAAATGGAATAAGTTACTCCATAACTTATTAACTTATTATTGTGTACAAAAATATTTCCTTCATACGGTAATTTTATTATGCTTCCATTCTTGTAATTCTCCTCAGGAATAAGAATATTTGATTCTTGAGCTGCCGAAGAAGAAGCTATGCCAATCAATTCAAAGTTTGGTATTCCATCTCTTATAGCAAGAACAGGGCTGCCGCTAATACCTTTATTATAAAGAGCATCCATAACAAACACACTCTTTTTTACCTTCATAGTTAAACTTACGATTGCCCGTGTAACCATCAAAATACCAAGCGGATAACCCATTATATAAACAACACTTCCCCATTGAAGGTCATTTATACTACCGCGAGGATAATTCAGTGTATAAACTTCCTCGCCATTATTGTTGGTCGTTTTTTTCATTAATAAAGCAATATCCTTTTCAATATCTATAGCGGCAATATTAATAGGATCACCTGAACCTAAACTGCCAATATGATTTTGTTGCTTAATTTTAATAGAAACGGTTTGTATTTCGTTAACATCATCGTTATAATACGAAAATATACTATCATTAAAATCAATAATATGTGCACAAGTTAAAAATCCAATAAGATCTTGATTGTTATATATTACCGATGCAGTTCCTGAAACAGATTCATGGGAAATAGTCCTAGTCGCCGAGTATGCAACTAGTAATGAATCGTTGATATTTTTTTTGTTAATGTTACTGCCCTTTGGAAAATAATAAGTTGCATAAAACGCAAGGATATCAAGTTTTTTGACAGTTTTGGAGATGTAATCTAACTCGCTTGAAACACTTTTCGAGGGAAATTCACTATCATATTTATTATCTGCTGCAAGTTCCGGTTGTTTATTAAGATTAGTTGTCCTGCAACCAAATAAAACTAGAGAAGCAAATAAGAAAAGAGTAATATTCCTTATAAACTTGATTGCTTTTTGCATCCTTAACTAATTGATTATAAAATATAAATTAATGCAATATTACATTAAAATCATGATATATTTTTTTATTTTCGCGTCATATTTAATAAAAGAGAGAGAAATACTAATAAAATCAAAAAAAAATAATCTCTTTTGTATTTTTTTATTCTAATAAAAACATAATTGAAAACGTATGAAAGTTGGAAAGAACAAAGTAGTGACTTTGATATATACATTAAGATTTGAGGATGTAAACGGTGAAATTATTCAGCAAGTGAATGAAGAGAGACCTTTTGTGCATTTATTTGGCAATGGAACATTATTACCTACGTTTGAAGCGAATTTGAATTCTCTTGAACCGGAAACAGAATTTGAATTTAGTTTAGCACCCGAGGAAGGTTATGGTGAGTATAGCCAGGAGGCTATCATAGAGTTGGAAAATAGCATTTTTGAAAAGGATGGTAAGATTGATGAAGAGCTTGTGAAAATTGGTAATATGATTACAATGCAAGATCAGGATGGCAATCCATTAGACGGGAGAGTGCTTGAAATTAAAACCGATAAAGTTGTGATGGATTTTAATCATTCACTTGCGGGCAAAAATCTCTTTTTCTCAGGTAAAGTGCTGGATGTTAGGGAAGCTTCAGATGAAGAACTTTCGCATAAACATGTTCATGGACCTGACGGACACCATCATTAAATAACTACAAAATGAGAAAAAAAATTGTTGTCGGCAACTGGAAAATGAATAATAATTTTCAGGAAGCCGAAGAATTAATAAGTACTATTGCAGACGATTTAGACGAAAAAGAGATAGTTTGTGAAGTTGTAATTTGCCCCCCCTCGTTATACCTTGAGATGGCATCAGATTATGCTGAAGAATCAGTATTATTCATTGCTGCTCAAAATGTTAGCAGTTTTGATAATGGTGCCTATACAGGCGAAATATCTGCATCAATGCTCTCAGAAATGGAAATTTCATATTGTATTGTAGGCCACAGTGAAAGGAGAAAGTATTTTAACGAAACTGATAGTCAGCTAGCAGAAAAAGTTAACCGTCTTCTCGATAACAATATAAAGCCAATTTTTTGTATAGGTGAACAATTAGATGAAAGAGAAAATGGCTTTCAATTTGATGTGGTTCGTAACCAGATGCAGAAAGGGTTATTTCATCTTAATAGTGATGAATTTTTAAATATTACTGTTGCGTATGAACCTGTTTGGGCAATAGGCACAGGGGTAGTTGCAACTCCTAATCAAGCTCAGGAAATGCATAGCTATATAAGAGGTTTGATAAGTGAAAAATACAATGATAGTACGGCTGAGGAAACTACAATTTTATATGGTGGTAGTTGTAACTCGGATAATGCATCTATACTTTTTTCAAACAAAGATGTTGATGGTGGCCTTATTGGTGGCGCTTCACTTAAAGCTGATGAGTTTGTGAAAATAGTAATGAGTTGCTGATTTGTAGTATGTTGTAAGGTTATCAATTTGTCTGGTTATGAACCTCATTAATAACACTTACAATCCATCTGCAAAAACAAACTGACAACAAAACCCTAATAATGAACTACTATCAAATAACGGCGCCATTACCTTCAACTGAGGCTAATACTGAAATTTTAATCGCAAGGCTATCATTTATTGGTTTTGAGAGTTTTGAGGAACAATCAGAAATTATTATCGCATATATCCCTGAAAAAGAATTTGATAAGAATGAGTTGCTTGATATTGATTATTGTCTTGAATGTGAAAATTCAGGAAAATTAAAAGTTGAATTGATTGTGGAAAAAAACTGGAACGAAGTTTGGGAAAGCAATTATCCTCCTGTTATTATTGTCGATAGGATTTTTGTTAGGGCATCTTTTCATGAAAGTATGCCATCAATTGATTATGAAATCGTAATTCAGCCAAAGATGGCTTTTGGAACGGCTCACCACCATACTACTTCGTTAATGCTTGAGCTTATTCTTGAAAACAATTTCAATAGTAAAAAAGTGCTCGATATTGGCTGCGGTACAGGGGTACTGGCAATTATGGCATCTATGAAAGGTGCTAAAACAGTTACAGCCATTGATATCGACAAGTGGTCGTACGAAAACACTTTAGAAAATGCTAAAATTAATAATATCAATAATATAACTGCTATTGAAGGTGGTGCTGAGTCTTTATCCGAAACGGATAATTACGATGTTATTCTTGCCAACATAAATAAAAATATTTTGTTGAGGGATATGAAAAATTATGCTCATGCATTAGCTGAAAATGGATATATTTATTTAAGTGGTTTTTACGTTAATGATTTATCAGATATTGAGGTTGAAGCTGGTAAGTATGGACTTAAGATCGTTAATAACCTGGAAAATAATAATTGGGTAGCTGCCGTTTTAAGAAGGTAAGTTAAGAGCAAAAGATAGAGATAATAATTGGATTGATACAGATCATATCTAAAACCGTATTAAACAATCATTGCATAATATATAACATATAACTTCGCACTTGAATAAAATACCAAAATACTTAACATTATTTTTAGCTTTTGCTTATCTGAGTTTCTCCAATATTACGGCGCAACAACCCGATTCGCTTGCAAGAAATTCAGAAGAATTATTTCGTCAGATTTCAGAAATAATGTTGGCTACTCCCTCCAAGGTTTATCAGGAAAAATCGGAAGTATTATTGGCGCGATTTTACGAACGCTGGAGTATTGGTCGGTTCAACGCCGACGAAAAAGCCGAAGTGCGATACTTCATCGAAAATATGCGATCAAAAAAAATGCGGACATATCCCTATTTATACGATTATTTATATGCGCTAACACTCATTGCCGAATCGCAACAATTACCAAAAAGTATAATTGTATGGCATGCATATGCAACTAAGCTGATAAATGAAGATAATAGCATTCATTTTTCAAATTTTTTGGATTTCACTGTTGACCTATTTGAGAAAGACCGAATCCATCGTAAAAATACTTTATCGTGGTATAACCGCAATTCACGCTATAGTTTTGTTCTCGACACTAATTTTCTTGTAGTATTCCAAAAAGGGGATTTGGTTTGTGCCACTAAAAATGATAGTTCCATTATTAATGATACCAAGGGTACGTTTAATTATGAGCTCAAAAGGTGGGATGGTGAGAGAGGAAAATTGAATTGGTCGCGGTTTGGTGTTAAGGAAGCTAACCAAATATACGCAGATTTTAATAAGTATAGCATCAACTTAACCCTGCCTGCATATACAATCGATTCGGTTACACTGCACTATAACAGGTTTTTTAATCAGCCTATTATTGGTAAAATTTCTGAGCGAATATCCTCAAGCCCCCCAACCGAAAAAACCTCCTTCCCAAGATTTGAGGCCTACTTCGATGAGTTTGAGTTATATAACATTTACCCTGAAGTTAGTTTTTTTGGAGGGGCTCAGCTTGAAGGACTTACACTATATGGGACTGGAGGAGTGAGGTCGAAAGCTATTGTAAAACTTACTAAAAGTGATAGTTTGTACGCAATCATAAGGGCTGAGAAATTTCGTCTCGATGCTACCGGTTTTATTTCTGCTAATGCTGAATTTGTGTTTTATTTTGATCAGGATTCGTTATATCATCCATCGTTAAGAGTTAATTATACAAATGATAACCGACAGTTTGTTATGTATACTGATCATAATGCTTCGGCGATGACTCCATTTTTTGATTCCTATCACGAACTAGATATATATGTTCAGGCTTTATTCTGGAGAATGAATGAGTCGGAATTGGTTTTTAAACGGATAAGAAATATTCGTAATAGAAACATAGCACATTTTGTGTCGAGTAATTATTTTTCTCAAAGGGATTTCTACAGATTGGAAGGAATTGATGATATAAACCCTTTGTATGTTATTGAAAACTACATAAATATTTATGGTGAGAGCGAAATTACACTAAACGCACTAGCTTCTTATATGGAAAAACCTGCTGATCAGGTTAGTGCCATGCTAATTGATCTGTCAAATAGGGGTTTTTTGCTGTACGATTCAAGAAAAAAAAGGGCGATTGTAAAAGACAGATTTAAATATTTTTTGTATGCAAAAAGTGGACACATCGATTATGATATAATTAAATTAACCTCAAATGTTGAAGGTAAACCAAATGCCATCATTAACTTGAATACGTTGGATTTAGTAGTATTAGGTGTGCCGGAAGTAAGTATTAGCGATTCGCAGGAGGTTTACATTTATCCATACGATAAAACAATTTCTTTTAAGAAAAACAGAAATTTTACATTCGACGGACGCGTTCAAATAGGCTTATTGGATTTTTATTCTAGAAACAGCACCTTTGTTTACGATAGTTTTATGCTGAAAATGAATTATGTTGATTCCCTTGCATTTAAAGTTTATTCCAACAACTCAATTAAAAAAAATGATTCTCTGGTCAAGATAAAGAATGTAATTGTGGATATAGTTGGAAGCATTTATATCGATCATCCAGATAATAAATCTGGGCTAAAGAAATTTGAAGAATTTCCCAAATTTGTAAGTAACGATGTTAGTTATGTGTATTATAACAAAAAATCAATACAGGACAGCACTCTAATACCTGAAAGTTTTTATTATGCCATAGACCCTTTTATTTTTGATAGTATATCAACATTTACCACCGAAGGACTTTCTTTTGAAGGTAATCTAACATCTTCTTCAATATTCCCAACTATTGATGAACCCCTGGTTGTTATGCCCGATTACTCATTGGGATTTAACCATATAACTCACGACTCGGGATATAATATTTACGGTGATTTGGGTAAATTTAGTTCAAATATTTCGATAAGTAACCGCGGTTTTATGGGTGACGGTAATTTGCACTATCTATCTTCGTATTCTTCGTCGGATAATTATACATTCTATTCCGATTCTTTAACTGGTATTAGTAACGATTTTAGAGTTGTGAAGAGCCCGGAAGAATATAACTTTCCATCGGCACAGTGCGATACAGTTAATATTCATTGGGCGATCAACACAAACATTATGACTTTGACCAGTGAAGCTGGACCTTTTAGAGTGTATGATAACTCATGGCTTGCAGGTACGATGTTTTTAAATCCTGACTTTATGCGCGGCGAGGGTTCATTTATTTTTGATCAGTCGGAGATAGTTTCCAACGATATTAATTTTAAGTATATTACACTTACTGCTGATACTGCAGATTTTTTCCTGAAGAATAGTCTGAATGATTCACTAGTATTTGATGTGCGGGAATATTTTGCAAAAATCGATTTTGATAACCAATTGGGATGGTTTACTAATTTAAATGATAATTCGTTCATAGGATTTCCTTTCAACAATTTTATTTCAACTCTTGATGAAGTTGAATGGATAATGAATGACGATAAATTATTATTAAGTAGTAACCTGAAAGATGATTATGAAGGGCTTAATACCCTTAATAGAGTGCAATTAATAGATTATAAACTTCGCGGTCCAGAATTTATCTCCATAAATAAAGAACAAGACTCACTTAGATTTTTTGCCGGTAATGCAACTTATAATCTTAACGATTATACTATTGATGTAGAAAAAGTTAAGCTAATAAAAGTTGGAGATGCTGCCATATTCCCAGTTGATGAAACCGTAAGAATACTTAGAGGAGCACGAATTAAAACACTTACTGATGCTCTTATAATTGCTGATACTGCTACTACATACCATAGTATTTATGACGCTGAAGTTAATATTTATGGAACCAAACAATTTACCGCCAAAGGATGGATTGATTATTCAGATATAAATGGAATGAAACAACCCATATTCTTAAGCAGTATTTCAGCTAATGCTGATGGTGTTACTACTGGTTTCGGGGAAATACCGGAAGGAGAAATTTTCTTTATTAGTCCGGAGTATAATTTTGAAGGAGAAGTTAGTTTGCTTGCTTCAAGAAGAGATTTGAGATTTAATGGTGCCTATAAAATTAATGAAGAATGTATAGCAAATGTGAATAATGGTGTAGCATTTAATCAGGTACTTAATCCTAAACAAATTTATTTTAACATTAACAACAGTACACAAGATGCGGATGGTAGGATTGCATTCTTCGGACTTGCTTATTCTGATGCACACAGAAAGTTTTATCCTTTAGCGTTAGAACCATTAAACAACTCAAATGATTTAGTGTTTATCAATTCAACAGGACAATTGCGATTTGATGCGATTAAAAATGCTTTCTCAGTTGGTGCGGCCGAAAGGTTTTCTAAAAATAATATGCAAAGTAATTTTGTAACTTTTGATAATTCGAGATGTGTAATGCGAGGCGATGGCAATTTTAATTTGGGATTAGATATTAATATGCTAACTATTAAGTCCTCAGGAACTTTCGAGCATTTTATAGTTGCTGATTCCACATACATTAATACTGTTCTTTTGCTTGATTTTTATTTTGACGAACCGGCAATCGAAATGATGACGGATAGTATTAGGTTATCTAAAAATGAGGGAGTCAATACATCTGAAGGTATATTTCCAATGTTTTTGCAAAAAAACTTGCCACACGATGAAGCTGAAAAGAATATTTCGGAGTTGGTACTTTACGGCCAAATGCGAAAAATGCCAGATCAAATCGCCCATAAGATAATTTTTAGCAATCTGAATTTATATTGGGATTTACACACTCGGTCATATGTTTCCACTGGTAAAATTGGAATTGGTTACCTTGGAGGAAATGTTATTAATAAATATGTTGATGGGTGGGTACAAATAGAAAAAGGGAGGTCGGGAAGCAGTATTTCGATATACCTCGAACCATCTGAAAAAACATGGTATTTCCTTAATTATAAAAATGGAATAATGCAGGTAATATCGTCAGATAATGCTTTTAATGAACGTATTGAGACTATCAATCCTGAAAAAAGGATTCTAAATCCTGACAGCGATACGGATTACTATGAGTATGTAATATCCACGCGTAGAAAAAGTGTTGAGTTTGTCAGGAAGATGAAAAATTTCTAATTATTCTTTTTTACAAAAAACTGCTAAAGTTGATTATGTTGTTAATATTGTTTTTTTTCATAATTTTACTCGCGCATTATTTTACATTCTGACAATCATTAATTTATTAAACAAATGAAATTTATCATATCAAGTACAACCTTGCTACGGGGGCTACAAAAAGTAAGTGGCGTATTGGGAACAAATAACACTTTGCCAATTCTTGAGGACTTTTTATTTGAACTTAATGAAGATAAACTACGGATTACAGCTTCTGATTTAGAAACAACAATATCTGTAATGTTAACTGCCGACATGGCCGAAGGACCGGGTGTTATAGCAATTCCGGCAAAAATGCTTGTGGATATTATGAAATCGCTTCCCGAGTTACCAGTAACAATATCTGTTATAGAAACAAAAATTGAAATTTTTGCAGGTGAAGGTAAATACAAACTTATCGGGCATCAGAGTGATGAATTTCCTAAAGTGCCTGTGATGGATAAAACAACATCACTTGAATTAAATTCCGCGCTGTTGGTTAATGCTTTTAACAAAACACTGTTTGCAACTGGAAACGACGAATTACGCCCTGTTATGTCGGGTGTTCTTTTTGAGGTTACCGATCAGAATATTACTTTTGTTGCTACTGATGCCCACAAACTTGTGCGATATAGAAGAACTGATTTTAGTTCCGAAACACCCACTTCAATAATACTGCCCAAAAAGCCACTTAATCATCTAAAGAATATAATGTCAGAGGATGAGGAAGTTATGGTTAAGGTTGAGATAAATGATGCAAATGCAAAGCTTGAGTTCGATGATATTGTGTTGATATGCAGATTGATAGATGGTAAGTACCCAAATTATGAAGCCGTGATACCAACGCAAAACCCATACAGTTTGTCAATAGATAGAAAAAGCCTGTTAAATGCAATACGCAGAGTTTCAATTTTTGGAAACAAATCAACACATCAGGTTAGATTTAAAATTTCAGGTAAAGAACTTTTATTAACAGCCGAAGACCTTGATTTTTCAAGTGATGCGAAAGAAAGGCTTACTTGTAGCTATGAAGGCGATGATATTGAGATTGGGTTTAACTCACGATTTATGCAAGAAATGCTTAACACTCTCGAGCCTGAACGTATCATAATTGAATTATCGGCACCTAACCGGGCAGGAATAATTTTATCTGAAAAAGATTCTGAGGATGATCCTGAAGATATACTTATGTTAATAATGCCTGTAATGCTGACGCAATAGCATTACAGTTATAACCATTTTTATTCACAACGACAATTTTACTTTCAATGTTTAACAAATAACTCTTCTTAATTTTTTATTAAGAGGTTATGATTGATTTATTTTTATGTATGATTTTAATAAAGTTGTAGACAGGAAACATACCTCAAACATAAAATATGATTTACGTGATAAGTTTTTTGGCAGAGCTGATGTATTACCAATGTGGGTTGCAGATATGGATTTTGAAACACCCGATTTTATCAGGGATGCTGTTATCAAAAGAGCGCAGCACTCAATTTATGGCTATTCATTTCGATCAGAATCGTATTTTCAGTCAATTGTAGATTGGGTTCAAAAGCGTCATAATTGGTCGGTTAATACTGATTGGATTGTTTTTAGCCCTGGAATAGTGCCTGCATTAAACTTTTCTACTTTGTCGTTTTCGAATAAAGGAGATAGTATAATTGTTCAATCACCTGTATATTTCCCTTTTTTTACTGCTGTTACAGATAATATGAGAGTTCAGCTTAACAATAAATTGGTACTAAAAGATGGGCGGTATTTTATTGATTTTGACGATTTTGAAGAAAAAGCTAAAACAGCTGATATGTTTTTTCTTTCAAGCCCTCATAATCCTGTAGGTAGGATGTGGACAAAAGATGAATTGCTGCGTTTAGGACAAATATGCGTACAGAATAATGTAATTATTATTTCAGATGAGATTCATTGCGACCTAATTCTGCCTGGCAATAAGCATATTCCAATTGCTTCACTGTCAAATGCGATTGCTGATATAACCGTTACATGCATTGCTCCGAGTAAAACCTTTAATATGGCGGGTTTGTCTACTTCTTCTGTAATTATATCCAATAAGAATCTAAGAGATAAATTTGAGCAAGTATTAAGCCGGTACCACTTATCGCATGGTAATATTTTTGGAACAGTCGCTTCAGAGGCCGGCTACAATCATGGTGCCCGGTGGGTTGATGAATTGATGCAATATGTTAATAATAACTACCGAGAGGTTGAACAAGCATTGTTAAATTCCAAAGGAACCATTAGACTTATATCACCCGATGCAACTTATCTGGCGTGGCTTGATTTTCGTAATACCGGTTACTCTGATGAACAAATTAAAAACATACTGGTAAACAAGGCAAGGTTAGGTTTGAGTCATGGGCCTATTTTTGGTGAAGGGGGCCAGGGTTTTCAGAGAATGAATCTTGCAACACCACATTCTTTAGTGAAAGATGCAATAGAAAGATTGATTACTGCCTTTAATTTATAGTGAATTCTGAATTGTAATAACTTTTTTTGTAAATTGCTCCAGAATTAAAAATTTCGATTGAAACGCCTGTTTATTATATTATTAATTATTGGTTCTGTCATTAAGATAGCTAACTCTCAGGAATATATGTATCAAAGAGGTCTGGTGACATTATCTGCTGGAGTCGCTATTCCTGCCTATGATTTTGGCAAATTACGAGGCATCAACCTAAGTAGTTATGTTAAAATCGGAACTAATATAACAGCAGAAGCAGTGTATTTTTATTCCTGGCATATTGGCTTTGGTGTTCTGCTGAATTATAGTATCAACCCTATTAACAATGAAAAATTAAGTGAAGGATATTTGCTTGCGAGCTCGGCATTTACTTCTGTTACTGCTGAAACAGAACCGTTTCGTGATTTTTCAGGATTGGCAGGATTTGTATTTGATATTCCTGCAAATGAATATTTTTCGTTGACCTTTAAGATGATGGCCGGGCTAAGGAATGTTTATAAACCAACTGCATTGATAAAAACTACTACAGTTTTTTCATCCGTCGACTATTATGAAACAAGCAATAATGAACTATTATTCGCTTTTTTAACATCTATTGGCGTCAGATTTAAGGTTAATGAAAACCTCAACGCACATTTTACTGCCTATTATATAGGTTCAAAGCTTGAATTTAATTACAATCGTAGCCATAAAGAAATAAACGAGCTATCCCATATTGGAGTATTACAAAGTACACTAGGAGTTTCCTATTCATTTTGATAAATTTGTCATCAATATTTTTATTGATTAATAATTGAACCAAATAAAATATACAAATGATGGGAATAAAAAGCAGGCGAAGTTTCATCCCCTCACCGCTAACACTTGCAATCGTTTTAAGTTTTGTGGTGTATTTTTTTGCATTGATTTTCACATCTTCTACCGGAAACAAAATCGCATATCCTCTGCAGCTTCTTAACTTTTATCAAATGGGATTTTGGGATTTGTTGGCCTTTGCCATGCAAATGATGCTTATCCTAGTTCTGGGAAATGTACTGGCCTTAACACCTGTTTTTCAATCTCTGATAAAATTTATTACATCAAGGATAAAAACAGCGACAGGTGCATTGTTATTAACGACATTTTTTAGTCTGTTATTATCCTATTTTAATTGGGGTTTGGGATTGATATTCAGTGCATTATTAGCACGCTCAATTGCTGAGCATGCAAGGCAGGTAGGGATGAAGCTCAATTTCCCGTTGTTAGTGGGGGCAGCTTACTCAGGAATGATGGTGTGGCATGGTGGGTTAAGTGGGTCCGCTCCTTTAAAAGTTGCTGAGAGCAATCATTTTTTGGAGAACCTAATGGGAGTTATTCCTGTAAATGAAACTATTTTTTCTACAATGAATTTAACACTTTATGCTTCCTTTTTATTAATCATTCCATTAACCTTCCTTTTGCTTTCTAAACTTAATGCAAATACTTTTACTAAAAGTACTGACTTACCTGAACCAGTGGTAATTACCCATACTTCATCGAAAAGGCAATATTTGGGTACTGCATTTGGAATTGTACTTGCAACTATTGCGATTTATCAATTTTATTTATATGGTTTATCAGCCTTGAATATAAATTTAATCAACTTGATTTTGCTTGCATTAGGTTTGTTGTTGTACGCCAACTTAGAACAATTTATGAAAGCAGTAAATTCTGCTATATCTTCTTCCAGCGGAATAATGATCCAGTTTCCAATTTATGCAGGAATCATGGGTTTAATGAAATATTCGGGATTAGCAGAAGTTTTTACACAAAGCATGATATCTATTTCATCACCTGCCACTCTTCCGATTTACGGATTTTTCAGCGCAGCAGTAGTTAATTTCTTTGTTCCAAGCGGAGGCGGACAATGGGCAGTTCAAGGTCCTATTTTAATAGAAGCTGCTCAGCAATTGGGTGTTTCAATCCCAAAAACAATTATGGCACTTGCCTATGGCGATCAACTTACAAATATGATCCAGCCTTTTTGGGCTATTCCGCTTATTTCTATTACCGGGGTCAAAGCAAAGTCGATAATACCATATACATTTGTAATTATGATTGTAGGTGGTATTGCTTCGGTGGCGGCGCTTTATTTATTTTAAAAACAACCTAAACATCCAACACAGTAAAACAAAAAAGCCCTACTTAGTACTAAGCAGAGCATATATTTTGTCGGGGTAGTAAGATTCGAACTTACGGTCTCCTGCTCCCAAAGCAGGCGCCTTAACCGGACTGGGCCATACCCCGTATTTTGAGGGTGCAAATGTAGAAATTATTTTAATTGAAAAACAAATTATAATAAAATTACTTAATTTTTATAAATTCAATTATTGAACAGAATGAAATGAGTGTAATGAAGGTTATAAAAATGCGTAACATCTTCCTATTAAAGAGAGGATTAAGAAATTAAAGAATGAAAAATATCTTAATGAATTTAAAGAAAATAATGATGTCCTTTGGAATGTATATTCCATCAATATGCGTTGTAATATTTACAATTGTAGATATTAGAACAGGCACAGTTGAGGATTGGAATAAGTACCTGCTATCAAATTTGCTTATTATTGGGCTTGGTTACCAGATGGTTTTTACCGGAATATTCCATATCTTTTATAGTGACAAAATTGCAGAGTTTATTGGTTGGGAAAAGGGGAGCCCTTTTCAGTATGAAGTAGGGTTGGCTGATTTTGCTATGGGAGTTTTAGGAATACTATGTGGCTATTATACAGGCACATTCTGGTTAGCAACTATCATCATTAGCTCAATATTTTTATGGGGATGTGTGATTGGTCACCTCAGGGATATGATAAAGAATAAGAATTTTAACCCTGGGTCAGCCGGATTTGTATTTTGGTGGGGATTGCTAATGCAGTAGCGATGATAATATTGTATGTCATTTATTAAGTCATTCTTGTGAGTTTCATTGAAACCCTAACAACTAAAACAAAATACTTTGTCCAGTATTTTAGTTAATAAACTGGACATTTTACTCCTAAATCGTGGATCTCGTTTTTTACTTTTTTTTTGGAATTCAAACTAGTGTGAGCCCCAGGAAATGCAAAAACTCACAACTTTCGTTATGGGTTTCCTTTATAACTGCCGGCAGGTTGCGGATAGAAGAAGATTCCTTTGTCTATGTACGTAGTTAGCTCTGCGGCGAGGTTGTTCATTAGAATAGTTTTATTATGGATAAACATGTTAATTGTTAATAAGTATTGTAATAGAACATGCAATAAACCCCCTAAATAAAGGGTATATTGTTGGTTTGTATAGTGCAGAAATGTTGCATGGTGCAGCACATCAACAACCGCAAGAGTACTATTTAGTAACTAACTCTCCAAAACCTAGAAATATAAAAAAAGATAGGTTCATAATTAATTTCTCAGAGAAAAGGAATTTTCCATGAGCAAATAGCAAAAGCAATTCTAAAGTTTTTTTGCCACACCCGGCTTAGATGTAATTAATTTTTTTGAGTTGGTGCTTTTCTCCTTTTTAACGGGCAACGCTGATATGCATTTGAAAAACTTCTCGCTAATTGACCAAAAAGGTTTAGGTATGGTGTTTTCTCCGGCTTACGATTTAGTGGCAATTGCATTAGTTAATCCGGCAGATGATGAGGATTTAGCATTAACACTTAAGGTTAAAAAGAAAAAAATAAAAAAGGTGGATTTTGTTGCGGCTCTCGACACACTTAGGATTGAAGTAAAGCAGCGATCCAATATTTTTGATAAAATGGAGAAGAGGAGATCAAAGTGGATTGAGCAAATAGACAATAGCTTTTTACGCGCAGATTTTAAAACAAAGTATAAAACCTTAATTGAAGAGCGATTCACCAGGCTTGCCTAATTCGCAATTCCAAATTCGTTATTGAATATGACAGAACAATGGCTCATACCAATGGATAATCTTAATGAAATATCAACGCTACCCACGTCTATTCTAGGTAAAACTGATGTACCATTTTACGGCAATAGCCAAATGTTGTAACAAAAATCGGTATTGGGCGAATAAAAACGCAACCAAACTAACCGACAAGAAAGCAATGGAAGTCAATTGGCAATTAAACGTAACTCTATAATAACAATAGTGTACAAGTGCAAAAGATAGAACTCCCCTCTATCTCAAGTCTTCAGGGAAAGCCTGTGGGCAAGCAGGACTTGGACTTTATTTATTTAACCAATCACAGTAAAATTCAGACAACAACTACCCGACAACCTGCCTTGCCGGCTGGCAGGCAATGAGAACCACGACAACCCGACAACAACGACAACCCACATCAGTATCATTTAAAAAACATTATTTTTTTTTGTTTATTAAAACAATAAACTATACTTTTACCCTTATTACTTGAATAATGCTCACGAACTCACACATTTACTACAACTAACTAATTAGTCTTGCTACTTTTAACTAATTATTTTTAACCTACTAAAAACCAATATAAATAATAAAATCAATGACTTACGTTAACCATGTATTATAATTAAGAGCTTTACATTGTGGTTATCTATAAGTTGGCTACCATTTTAATATGAACGAAATAGAAAACATAGAATTGACTTTTTTAAGTCTTGATGATTATCAGGAACTAAAAGAAGCCATGATTGAGTCATACACTAATATGCCCGGCTCATATTGGAAAGAGTATCACATTAAATCATTGATTGACCATTTTCCTGAAGGGCAGGTGGTTATAATGGTGAATGAACAAATTGCCGGATGCGCATTATCAATTATTGTTGACTATGATAAATTTGATGATAATCATACTTACATAGAAATTACGGGGAATTATACTTTTAATACGCATACTCCGAATGGTGATGTACTTTATGGAATAGATATTTTTATTAAACCTGAATTTCGGGGATTACGGCTGGGCAGAAGGCTTTACGACTATAGAAAAGAGCTATGTGAAAGGTTGAACCTTAAAAGTGTTGCATTTGGTGGAAGAATTCCAAACTACCACAAATACTCGGATGTGCTAACACCGAAAGAATATATCGCCAAAGTAAGAAGGAAAGAAATTCAGGATCCTGTTTTAAATTTCCAGGTATCTAATGATTTTCATCCCGCAAAAATCCTTAAAAACTATCTTGAAGGCGATGAAGCATCTAATGAATATGCTGTTCTGTTGGAATGGGATAACATCTATTATGAAAAGAAAAACAAAAAGGCAAGCATTACAAAAAAACTAGTTCGCCTCGGCTTAATTCAGTGGCAAATGCGCCCTTATAAAGATTTAGATGAATTGTTACAACAAGCTGAATTTTTTATAGACGCTGTTTCAGGATATCGTTCTGATTTTGCCTTATTTCCGGAATTCTTTAACGCTCCATTAATGGCTGAGAATAACCATTTAACTGAACCCGAGGCAATAAGAGAACTTGCAAAACACACCTCTAACGTTGTTCAGAGATTTTCAGAATTAGCCATTTCCTACAACATCAATATTATTTCAGGAAGCTTACCGGAAATTCAAAATGATAGACTTTACAATGTAGGATATTTATGTAAAAGAGACGGAACTGTTGAAAGATATGAGAAAATTCATATAACTCCAGATGAAATTAGAGTATGGGGTATGGAAAAAGGTAGCAAACTAAAGGTTTTTGACACCGATTGTGGAAAGATTGGAATCCTGATTTGCTATGATGTGGAGTTTCCTGAGCTGAGCAGACTTTTGGCGGACGAAGGAATGGACATACTATTTGTGCCCTTTCTAACTGATACTCAAAACGGTTATTCAAGGGTCAGGTATTGCGCTCAGGCAAGAGCGATTGAAAACGAATGTTATGTAGCAATTGCAGGATGTGTTGGAAATTTACCTAAAGTTCACAATATGGATATTCAATATGCGCAATCTATGGTTTTCACTCCATGCGATTTTGCATTTCCAGCTAACGGCATAAAAGCTGAAGCAACTCCAAATACTGAAATGATTTTGATTGCGGATCTCGATATTGATTTACTAAGAGAACTAAATCAATTTGGAAGTGTTAGAAATCTGAAAGATAGACGTAAAGATATCTATGAATTAAAAAAACGGTAGCCAATAAGGGTTTTAGTGGTAAATTGAAAGTAAATGCAAATAATGAAAATTAGTAATAAATTGAAATGGAAGTGCTTCGAAATCCCTTACAGGGCACAACCAGAACGTTGGCACCAATTAAAATGAAAATTTCAAAACCGGTGTGCAACAAGGATATGAAGGTGTTGATCTGCATTCATGAATACTCAAAGAAAGACTTCACCTCTAGTACACTGGAGCAATGGACAACCCACGATCCTCCAGTGAACGTCAGATTCGTTAAAGACGCAGCCAAAAATCCTGGAATTTGTTACAACTGGCATCTGGGAGAAAGAAACCCATACTGGATCTTCACCGATGAGATATGAATAGAATAATTACCATTTATTGCCATAAATTGATACTGAATTGCCAATGGGTTGGGGTTTTATGTTACATTAGTGCAGAAAAACCATAAACTTATTAATATGATAATGAACAAAAGATTTCTTTTTAGCTGTTTGCTGATTGGTTCGATAGCAGCAAACTTATGCGGACAGGATAAACCTCGTGTCTACATCCTTGCTACTGGAGGAACCATTGCCGGCATTGGTGCTTCCGAAACCAGTTCTGGATACATCGCAGGAGTAGTCTCGGTCGACAAGATCATCCAGTCGGCGCCAGAGATCCTCCAACTGGCCCAGATCAAAGGGGAGCAGGTTGTCAACATCCCGAGCCAGGACATGAGCGAAGCCGACTGGCTGATAATTGCCAAAAGGGTCAATCAGTTGCTTTCGCAGGCCGACGTCACCGGAATTGTCATTACACATGGTACCGATACCATGGAGGAGACCGCCTTCTTCCTTAATCTGGTAGTGAAAAGCGACAAGCCTGTTGTTCTAGCTGGAGCGATGCGTCCCTCTACCGAAATAAGTGCCGACGGCCCGATGAATGTCTATGAAGCGGTGGCTGTGGCCGCTAGCCCACTCTCTATTGGCAAAGGTGTGATGATCGTGATGGATGACAAGATCCTGAGTGCCGATGACGCAATGAAAACGATGACAACCGCTCTTGAGACCTTCAAATGTCCCAATTTTGGCTTTCTGGGTTATCTGTGGGACAGCAAGCCCATTTTTACCCGTAATTCTCTAGTCAAGCATACAATCCACAGCGAATTTGATGTTGCAGACGTAGATATCTTGCCAAAAGTTGCGATTGTTTACGGATATGCTGGCATTGATTCCCTCTTTGTTGCAACTGCCGTCAGGAAAGGTGTCAACGGGATCGTCTATGCCGGGGTTGGAAATGGAAATCCCAATACGGCAAATCTGAATGCCCTAGCAGATGCAGTAAAGCATGGAATACCAGTGGTACGTTCAGCCAGAACTCCGTTTGGTCCAACTACCCAACATGACGAAGTCGATGACGACAAATACAGATTCTCAGCATCTTGGTTCAAAACGCCCGAGAAATCAAGGATACTGTTAATGCTGGCGTTGATGAAGACAAAGGATTACAAGGAGATTCAAAGGATGTTTGTGGAATACTAGACCTATGCCAGCGCCCGGGAAAGAAAAATCATATCTACTTCTCCTTCTGGCTGTAGTGATCTTGGGGCTTACTTTTGTCACCCAGCGGATGGATATAGTCTAAGTGGGTCCTATTACCTTCTCAGCTGTGAGATTCGGATTGGGATGAATTTACTTTGGATAAATGTTTAAAGTAAAGAATGAAATATTAGTTAAAGAGAACTACACACCCTAGTTCAAGTTCACCCATAGCCACTACACAGGCAGGACTTGGACTTTGTTTACATTTAACCAATCCCAATATAATTCGTACAACAATGAGAACCCGACAACCCGACAACAATGAGAACCACGACAACCCGGCAACAACCCCACATCAATATCATTTAAAAAACATCAATTTTTTTGATTATTTAAAAAATAAATAATACCTTTACACTCATTACTTGAATAATGCTAATTAACTCACTCATTTGCTAAAATTAACTAATTTGTCTTGCTACTTTTAACTAATTATTCTTAACCGCTTAAAACCCAATATAAATAATAAAATCAATGACTTACTTATATTATAAATAGTTTCGATATCATAATAATACTCAACAATCTATAGAATAGTCTTAGTTTTAATAATCAATAAAAATTTTTAGAGTGTCCCAACGCTGAAAACAGGACAAGGGTGTCCTGAAAAAGTGTGGAAAACAGGAAGAAAGGCTACTTTGCAGGTGGAATGACTCGTACCCTGTCAAGACCCTCAATTAATCCTGCAATGAAGGGATTTGAAACAGGCGATCGTAGAGATAGTGAAATACGTATTGATTATGTTCAACATGCACTGTGTGCTTGGATTCAATATTATGAATTAATATATAAAGAAGTAGAAACGATATACTAAACTTTAGTATTTCTTTAATCTAAGTGTCGATGTAAGCATACTTAGCATTAGCTTCAATAAACTCACGCCTTGGTGGAACTTCATCACCCATGAGCATTGAAAACACATGATCGGCTTCTGAGCTGTTTACGATGGTTATCTGTCTTAGTGTTCTGGTTTCAGGATCCATAGTAGTATTCCATAATTGTTCGGCATTCATCTCTCCAAGACCTTTATAACGCTGAATGTGAATACCTTTATCACTTCCATCAGGTGACATTTCTTTAGTAATAACTTCACGTTCCTCCTCCGACCAACAATATCTTTCAGTTTTCCCTTTTCTAAGAAGGTATAAAGGAGGAGTTGCAACATAAACAAAACCTTTTTCAACAAGTTCGAGCATATGTCTGAAAAAGAAAGTTAGGATAAGCGTAGCAATATGGCTACCATCAACATCGGCATCAGTCATGATAATGATTTTATGATACCTGAGCTTATCAAGGTTAAGTGCTTTACTGTCTTCTTCTGTGCCAACGCTAACTCCTAAAGCAGTATAAATATTTTTAATCTCTTCGCTTTCAAATATTTTATAAGGAAGAGCTTTTTCTACGTTAAGTATTTTCCCCCTTAGAGGTAGAATTGCCTGAAACTTTCTGTCGCGGCCTTGCTTTGCGGTACCTCCTGCCGAATCACCCTCTACGAGATAAATCTCTGTGGAAGCAGGGTCCTTATCTGAGCAATCCGACAATTTACCAGGAAGTCCCGATCCTGAAAGAACATTTTTACGCTGAACCAGTTCACGTGCCTTGCGGGCAGCATGACGTGCAGTAGCTGCCAATATTACTTTCTGAACAATGATTTTAGCGTCCTTAGGGTTTTCTTCTAAATAATGATTTAAGGCCTCGCTCACCATTTGGTCAACAGAACCCATAACATCAGAATTACCCAATTTTGTTTTAGTTTGACCTTCAAACTGTGGTTCAGCTACTTTAACAGAAATAACAGCAGTTAGTCCTTCTCTAAAATCATCACCATTTATATCAAATTTAAGCTTCGAAAGCATCCCCGATTTATCGGCATAGCTTTTTAACGTACGTGTTAAGCCTCTTCTAAAACCCGATAAATGTGTACCTCCCTCTATGGTGTTGATGTTATTGACATACGAATGGAGGTTTTCGGTAAAAGAAGTGTTGTATTGCATTGATATCTCAACAGGTACACCATTTTTTTCACCTTCAATTGTAATTATTTGCTGTGTTAGCTTAATGCGACTTTCATCGAGATATGCAATAAAATCACTTAGGCCACTTTCTGAATAGAACGACATTGATACATAATCTCCCTCCTCAGTTGTATTGCGTTCATCGGTAAGAGTTAAGCGAATGCCCTTATTTAAAAAAGCTAATTCGCGTAATCTTGCTGCAAGTATTGAAAGATCGTAAACAGTGACCAGAAAAATTGACTTATCGGGTGAAAAACTAATCTCAGTACCATTTTTGTCAGATTCGCCAATAACCTTTACATCTTCTTCAGGTTTTCCTCTATGATAAGTCTGTTGAAATATTTTACCTTCGCGATGTACTGTAGCTACAAGAGTTTCGGATAGAGCGTTTACACAACTTACGCCAACGCCATGCAAACCGCCCGAAACTTTATATGAACCTTTATCAAACTTTCCGCCGGCATGTAATACCGTCATAACTACTTCAAGGGCCGACCTGTTTTCCTTTTCATGTATCCCGGTTGGAATACCACGACCGTTATCCAAAACGGTAATCGAATCATCTATATGTACTATTACATCAATCTTATCGCAATACCCTCCAAGAGCCTCATCAATTGAGTTATCAATAACCTCGTATGCAAGGTGATGAAGTCCTCTTGTGTTTACATCACCAATATACATGGCAGGTCGTTTTCTAACGGCTTCTAAACCTTCAAGAACCTGTATGTTATCTGCTGTATATTGCTCGTTTGCACTTCTGCTTTTTTCTTCAGCTGTCATAATATTTTGATCTATTTTTCCTTCTCAAAAAAGATGTGCAAATGTAATAAAATAATTGCTATAAATGGATGATGAAGATATATAGATTTAGCAAGTTATCAACATAGTAACGTGCAGATGTTTAGGTTATTACAACATTGTTTTTTAGTGCAAAAAATAATTCCCCAATTCTATGCTTAAATACTTAAAAAGTGACTAAAGTTTGGAGCACTTGGAGTGTCTAAAGTAATTGGAGTTTGGAGTATCTGGTGTTAAGATTTACTAATTTGGCTTAACTCCAGACACTTTAGGCACTCTAGGCACTCTAGGCACTCTAAGTACTAAAACTTATACATAATTCCACCCATTATCTGTATGCCGTGTACAGGATAATTATAGTAACGTTGATATTGCGTATTAAGCAAATTATTTAACGACAGGAACACCGAAAATTTATCGGTCAATGTGTAATCAACACCTGCATTTACATCGATAAATTCGTCCAGATCAATTTGCGTATATGGTAAATTAGTTAAATCGAGTGCTGTACGTTTACCATAGTAGTAAGCTTCTGACCATATCAGTAACTTTTTCGTTATTAAAAATGATACTCCCAGTTTTATTTCACTCGTGGGTTTATGATAGGCATCTGCAAGTGAGTCCAGAGTATAAATATTATATTTTCCACCAATCAGTATGTTTACCTTTTCTCCTGCAGCATATGTTATTTCTCCGGAAACGGCAAGTACACTTCCTTTATCGTATAAGGCTGAAAATTTATTAAACGGTACAGTAATTAGGTAAATAATAATTGTATCATCCGGTACATTCACAAAAAAGAACATGTTATTGAATTTTTCCCAGGTTACCTGAGTGCTAAAGTTTACCTTTTGAGCTATGTTACCCCTAATACCTGCATAAGCCTTGAAAATATGATCCCATCCTAAAGGAATAGTTGATCCTACCCATGGGTTTAGTTCAGATAGCTTAAGAAAAGAATGCTTTTCCACTTTTCCATTTACGCCACCAAAAACTGTGAGTATATCAGGTATCAGGTTTACATTTAAATCAATAATCGGATAAAAATAGAAATTGGTTTCATTAGAATTAAGGATATTGAAGTTTAGTCCTAAATAAAAGTTAAACATTCCGTAATTTCCTTTGAAATAAGGTGTTGCCGAAACTAACAGTTCGTTACTCGTATTCAAGCTGTCAACATTTTCAAAGTATGAAACTTTTCCAGCCAGACCAAGTTCCTGATAGTCTAACATATCGCTAACATTGAAACTTTTATGAACATCAAAATTCACATTAGCGTTAGTTTCGCTGGTATTATACTTGTCGAAATAGTAATAAGCATCTAAACTTATTTGGTGAAATAGTTTTTTGTTGTTACTATAATTGCTTGATAAAGCCATGTTCACCTTGGCTAAGTTGTACATTTGCTTTAATCTGTTTTCATCAAATGTAATACTTGGATAATCATCAGGTTTAAACCCGTAATAGCGATTGGTTTTGAATGAATATTTGAGCCCTGCGTCAAAAATATGATATCTAAAAAACTTCTTGTAATTTAGATTTAAGTATGAATTAGTTTCAGGGCTTGGAGAATAATCATTAATATTCTTAAATGTAGATAACTGGTATAAGTGTGCATTGAACCGATAGTTATTTTTTTGACCACTGGAATGAAAGAAATCCAGGTATGGACTAAACAAACTGCCCACACCCAACTTAAGAGAATTTTTGGTTAGCGATGTTCGCTTATCAGCATTAATAACAACAGGTTTAATAGGATTTAAGGTAATCTCAGTTGGTTGGTTGATATCTAATGACTCAAAGGAGAATTCAGGCTTATCAATACTGAATTTCATGTCTTCGGGAGAAGTATTTACTTTAAACGCCTGGTTAATTGTAGGATCGAACGAACTTATAATTGTTACTTGTTCATTGTGCTCCTGTGATGAACCACTTTGGTTTTGAGCAGATATAGGGTTCGAAATTAACAGGACTACTAAAATCGGAGATAATCTCTTTAAAAATTTGTTATACATCGTTCTTATTTTTTTATTGATTATCATTTTCTTGATCTTCTGGTGTTTCAACCTGTGAAGCTTTTAATCGTTCTAATTTACCTTCAGCAGTTTTTCTCAAGTCATCGCCTTTATAGTTTTCAATAACGCTCACTAAGGTTTGTTCTGCCTGAAATAAATTATCACGACCCACATAAATATCAGCGAGTAGTATAAAACCTTTTGCTATCCAATAATCAAATGTTGGATATTTTTCGGGCAGTTCATACACCATATTTTCAGCTTCTTCCAGCCTGTTTTGGCGATAAAATATTAGTATTTTATTATAAAGGGCTTCTGCTCCCATTTCTCCAGAAGATAAACTAGTTGTAATACTAAATTCTCTTTCTGCTTCTGCATATTGCTTATTTTCCATGGCTATCATTCCCAATAAATAATGCGCATAAATAATTTGTCCTTCCGATACTTTTTCAGTCATTAGCAGTTTTTTGGCAGCTTCTTTTACTTTTGGGATACTACCTGTTTTCCAGGCGCTTTTCATAACGCCATCAGTGGCTTCTAATAACATCATCTTGTTTTCAGCTACTTGTAACAGTCTTTCATAGTAATTCAGTGCCTTCTCAAATTTCTCTTTTGAATACATCACCCGGGCCACTTTAAGAAGAGCTTTAACAGTGTATTGATTTTCAGGATATTCAATTATTTTCTCATAATACATGATTGCCAGATCATTATTACCTTGTTTTTCCATACATTGAGAAAGATAGTGATAAGCCGTTAAAATAAAACCTCCTGTTGGAAACTGATCTACATACTTCGAAAGAGCCGTAATAGCATTATTACAATCGTTATTTAAATAATAATTTTCTCCGGTTGTGAATTTTAAAGAATCTTCTTCACTGGTTGACACTTGTACAAAATCAAGACTGTTGGCATATGCTATATACTTATCAACCTGACCCATATCCATATAAACGTTTTGAAGGGTAACAAGAGCTTCTTTAGCCTCAAGTGATGCAGGGTAATTATCAATAACTTTTCTTAATGCTGCTACAGCCTGATCATATTGGTTGTTGCTGTAATAAACAAAGCCCATCTTAACAAGCGCCTTTTTTGCATAACTGCTTTTTGGCTTTTCTTTTACCAGTTTGTCAAAATATACAATTGCATGACGTTGGTCGTTTAGAATAAGGTTTGTTGAGGCAATATCATAAAGGGCATCATCGTAATACTGAGATTTTTTAAAATTGGTAATGAGCTTATTTAGGGTGTTAAGTTTATTAGTGAAATCACCTTGTGAGCCATAACAAATTGCCTTTTGAAATAGGGCATAATCGGCATCAGCTGAATTACTGCTGATTACTTTGTTATACCAATGTATAGCATTGTTGTAGTCTTTTGTAATCAGATAGCTGTCGGCGAGCCTTAAATAAGTATCAGCAATCAAATTTGACTTGTTATTTTCTTCCTTTAAAAATTTTTGAAAAAGATTAACAGTATTACTGTATTGCTCCAAATTAAATGCGCAATAGGCAGCATTATAAAATGCAACAGCATAGAGACCAGTTTGCCTGGCTCCGGATGAACTAAAGAATTGATTAAATATATTAGCAGCATCATTATATTTTTTTTCTTGGTAGAGAGCATCGCCTTGCCAAAACAGTGCCTCCGACTGGAGTTTTTTATCAACAGGATAAACAAGAGATTTCTTAAAATAAATAATAGCATCGGTAAATGCATTACGGTTAAAATATGCTACTCCCTGAGCATACGCAAGCTGTTGATATACGCTTTTTAATCGGCTATTTGGATTTTCAACCTTTTCGATGGAAGCTAACGCTCCTGGGTAGTTATTTGATGTTAAATATAATTGCGAAAGAAGATCATAGGCGTTTGCTTTATTTTGTGAACCGGGATTAGTTTTTATAAAATCTTCAATAATAGTAACCGGGTCGTTATAGCTATCAGGACCAATTTCGATGGTAACTTTAACATAGCTAAATAAGGCATCGGCTGCAATATCCTCATTTGTGTTTATTTTATATGCTTTTAAAAATGCACCTTGGGCAAATTTAGGCTGGTCAGAATTTAGATAGCAGTAGCCAAGATAATACCATGAGGTTTGCTCAACAAGTCCTCCAGCTTTTGTTGCAGATTGAAAATTGTTTATTGCATCCTTATATTTTCCACTAACAAACTTTGAATATCCAATTCGGTATTGTTCATCAGGGTCATCATTTTGCTTACCATTCGATTCATAGATAGTATAGTATTCATGGGCTAAGTCAAAATTATTTAAATTGTAATATGAGTTTGCTATCAGCCCGGCGATATCTCCCTTTTCCTGGCTTGTTGCTGATGTTAAATATTGCTTTCCTTCATCAATAACACTTTGATAATCACTCTGCTGATAATATATTTTAACCAGATATAGTGGCACATATTTTTTGAATTTTCGGTCGTTTTCAATAGCTTTAAAAGCTTTCAATGCATCTTCATAATTTCCTTTTTGATATTGTATATGAGCAAAATAATAATTAGCCGGCTCTGAGTAATTGCTTTTAGTGCCAATCACTTTACGATATGATGCTAAAGCCTGATCAAATTGACTTTGCTTCATCTGGCAGTAACCTTTTTTATAATAATATTCGGAACGCTGGGTTGCATTCAATTTTGCGGAGTTTATTTTGTTATAAACCTCTAAGGCTGAAGAGTACTTATTATCTTTATAATAAATATTTCCTAATTCGAGATTAACAGCAGGAATCCAGGCACTTGCCGGATAATCAGACGCAAACATTTGTACCCTGTTTGCCGCATCTTTTGTGCCTAATTCAACAGCACATACGGTGCTATAATATGCAGCATTTTCAAAAAATGTACTTTTCTTATCTGTCTCCTCAATCATGTATTTATCGAATACAGAAAGCGCCGATCCATAATTTTGCTGATTATATAAACGCAAGGCTTCCCTGTATGTTACATTAATAGGATCGTTGTACACGGTTTGCTGAGCATTTAGATTTAAGTATAATATCAAAAATGCAAAGGTAATACCTGTAATTATGAAATATTTCTTCATTTCAATAATGTTGTTTTGGTCGGTAAATGTATTCAATCAATAAGTCTAGATAGAAAGAGCAATTGAAAATTATCAACAAATTGTATGTTGATTAAACGGAAAAATTTTGGATTTAATATGTATACACAATTATTCACAAATTTACAAGCAACAATATTATTCTTGTGAATAAAGCAAGGTGAGTGAGAAGTTATTTTGTAAGGCTGTTATAATATTTAAGACATTCAATAATCTCATCTTCATTCTTAAGTCTCAACTTATTATCATTAACAAAGTTGTTTATTTTTTCATTACTATCAGGGAATAAACTTATTATTTCATTTTTACTTCTTTTATGAATTGACACGGCAGGTTTGTCACCAAATTTAACAAAAAGAGTGTTTATAATCATTTGATAACCCTCATATCCGTATAACCCTGCTTTTGCTGATTTACGTTTAACTTCTCTTCTTTCGAGTAGCCGTACATTTCCGGTTGATAATACTTCAAAATATCCTTTACTAATGTTACCGTCAACTTCGTAATCAGAATAAATAAATGATTGTCTACCAATCTGAATTTTATCTATTGCATCCGGGTTTATGTACGATTTCATCTCCATTCTATCGTTTGTAATATCATATCTGAAGCTAACCGAGGTGATAATAGATGAAGAGTTAAGTATCATGCTTCCCGCTTCAAACGCAGAGTTGAGATACTTAAAATGGGATTCATATTTTTGTTGATTGCCAATCTTTTGAAGTGTGAATCCAGATGTTCCGGATGTAATATTAGTTATGTATACATTTTTCGATTGAGAAAAAATATTAGATTGTATCAGTATAAAAATTAGAGAAATAAAGAGTAGTCTTATCATTGTTCATGTTTATTAATACATATCATGATTGAAAATAATGATTAGTATTTAGTGATTTGCAAAGATATAAATATATATTTTTTACGGATATCTTTTGCTTATAGTTTTTCGAAGTTGCACATTAACCTCATTAAACTAATTTTTGTTTTCATGATAATTTAATGTGTTAATGAATATTAATGATTGTTTATACTTTTCTTATTTACTAATTTTTCCAACTGCACAACTAACATACGATTTTGCGATTGAAAAGGTGTTGTTACTTCCTGTTTCAGGATAACCCATATTTTGTAATTTTAACTTATAACTATCAATATTATTTTGATCTCCATTAAAATAAATTTCAACTGAAGACTTTTCAATATCTACATTTACGCTTTCAATTTCATCGAACTTATATAGGCCTTTTTTAATGGTTGCAGCACAACCATTGCATTTAAGGTTTTCAATTGTGATTAATACATTGCTCATAATATTTAGATTTTTTAGTTATTAAATACTGTTTTTACTTCTCCACATTTCAACATCTTATCTCCAAAATATGGATTTCGTATTTCGTTCTTGTCACTAATCCAGTATGCTCCTTTATCATTAAACGCCATTGGGCAATATTGGTAATAAAGAGATTGATGTCCAGGGTTACCATACGATTCCAATGCGTTATATAATTTATCTGAAATCACGCTAAAATGTTTGCGCTTCATTTCTATGCCGTCCATTTGTATAATTCCGTTTAAATTTTTAACAATTAGTTTTTCTAAAGTCATCCAATAATTATGTGCCTCCCCTTTAAGAAGCGACATATCAACTTTTTTTATTGAAGCTAATGCCTTCTGTGCAAACTTGTCTACCATATCATCATCAGAATCTACAAAAGCATCTTTCATCATAAGGTAATCATCTACAAAAGTATTAAGCTGACTTTTAAATCTATCAGGTGAATTGAATTTTGTGGGCTCCAATTTCTCATCAGACTTCTTCATATTTTTCATTTCCTCATCCGTAATCTTGCTATCACCATGATTATGTCCGGTTGAGATTTTTCCACCCCCGGGATTCATCATACTAGGTAATCCCTGCAATTGTGACGCGGCATCAATTTTAAATACTCCATTTACTGCTATTTCTTCTCCTTCTTCCAAGCCTTCAGTCACTACATAAAAAGCGCCTGCTTCTGGTCCCAATACTACTTCCCGATATAAAAACGAAGGTGTTTCACGATTAGGAACCTTAACATAAACAACAGCACGTTTGCCTGTCCATAGCAGGGATGATTTAGGAATAAGAATTTGATTTGTATTTTCGGCTATTTTAGATTCCAGTATCCCAATGGCAAACATTTCCGGTTTCAATTCATGAGAATTATTTGAGAGCACCACCCTTACTTTTACAACACGAGTATTAGCATTTAAAAATGGGTCGATATATGTAACCTTCGCGGCAAAGTTTTTACCAGGTAAGGCCTGGATGGTAATATTTACTTCATCACCCATTTTAATCCAAGGCAAATCACTTTCGTAGGCATCAAACATCACCCAAACCTTCGATAGGTCGACTACTTCAAATAAGGCATTGCCTTCCTTTACATAATCACCAATTGTTACATTGCGTTTTGAAACAGTACCTGAAATGGGTGAAAGCACATCAAAATAAACTTGAGGTTCGCCATTCTCTTCGATTGCTTCGATTTGTTCGTTGGTCAAATCCCAGAGCTTTAACTTACCTTTAGCCGCTGTATATAACGAAGGGCGCGTTTCTTTAAACGATAAAGCCTCAAGCAACTCTCGCTGAGCCGTAACCAGTCCGGGCGAATAGATAGTGGCCAATTTTTCACCCTTTTTTACTTTTTGCCCTGTAAAATTGACAAATAGTTTTTCGATACGACCGCCAAAACGGGAAGTCAGTTCCGCTATGTTTCGTTCATCTGCCTGAACTTTTCCTTGCAAATAAATCGTTTTTTCAGGAACCCCTCTATTTACCAGCATTGATTGAATGGAAGCCAGTTTCGCCGCTGATTCGGACATCATAATTTCATTGGGGTCAACATCATCACCACTCGAAATCATAGATGTTAGAGGGATTAGATCCATCGCACAAATGGGGCATAAACCGGGTTTGTCCTGTTTAATTTGAGGATGCATAGAGCATGTCCAGATTTGATTAGTTGCTTCGTCGATGTGTTGATGTGTTGATTCGTTGATTTGTTGATGTGTTGATTTTCCAACAAAATAACCTGCAATTAGGGCTCCCATGGTAACTATAAGAAGTATCTTAAAGTTGTTTTTGATATATTTAATTATTTGTTTCATGATTTTATTTTTTTACTGTCGAAATGATTTTGTTAAATAACTTCTTTAAAGAGATAAGTTTATTCTCTATTTCAATACCAGGTTTTGGATATGAACTACTTGATTTTACCAGTTTAATCCAGTACTCTGTTTCGAGTAATTCTTTGTGGGCTATTTTAAGTTTATGGACGAAATCAGCCTTGCTTTCAGCGCTTTGAGCCTCATTTATATTAGCTCCAACTGATGTGCCTGATTTCAATAATTGCTTTGCTATAACGTATTTCCTAAGTTTTTCAAGTTCTTCCGTATAATCAATAATAAGTAATGCAAACTCAAAACTGACCTCTACAAGTTCATTTTTTTTTGTATTCATTTCTCAATTATTTTAATGTTTTTATAAAAGTACAATATTGTTTAATCATCCCATCACCACACCCTCAAATCCCCACATCAAGCTATTTCCCCATTAAATAATTGATAAATGAAATTGCTGCTTGTTTATCAGCTCTAGCTTTTTCCAGTTCCAGATTAAATTTAAGTACTTTACGTTCCATTCGAAGTATTTCTTCGAAGTTTTTATTACCTGTAGCATAATCGGTTTCCAAAAGTTTAACCGATTTTTGAGCCAGATTAAGTTGAGATATATAAAGAGCGATTCTCCTATTGGCATCCAGATATTCTGTCCACCCTTTTTCGAAAAGGGTTTCAAGCATATTTGTTTTATTAATTTTTTCATTTTCCTTGGCAGTTGCCAGATAAATCACTTCTCGCACCATGGCTTTGTACTTGTTTCGGTAAAGAGGAATGGTTATGGCAACATTTGGAAACATAAAAGCATCCGTTCCTGCCATGTTATTGTCTCCCTTACCAACAATTGTATAATCTAAACCTATTTTAAAACTAGGTTTTCCCATATCGGAAGCTACTTCCTGCCTGAACCTTAAAGCTTCCTGTTGGAAATCTAAGCTTAAAAGCTGATGGTTAAATTTGTTAATAGAATCGATGGTAGCTTGTTTTGATAAAGGGAAGTCGTCGTTCCATAACAGATCAGGAATTTTAACAGGTTCGTTATTATTAATATTGAGTAAATTATAGAACATTACCTCCAATACCTGTTGTTTGTCTTTCAGTAAAGCCAACTGATTTTCCAAGTCGCCAATTTCTATTTCAATGCGATATTCATCAACCGCCGAAACTAACCCTGATTCATATTTTATATTGGCCAGTTTACGAAATATGTTAAGTATCTCAATGTTTTCCAGTGTAATATCAATTGCTTTACTATTGAAATAGGTATTGAAAAAAGTAGCTTTTACATCATTAAATAACATTGTTTTAGCTTCCTTAAAACCTTCAAATTTTGCTTTTGCAGACTGAATTGCGGCGTTTTCTTTAGCTTTTAGAGTACCAATCCAGGGAAACATTTGTGATGCAGATATCTTAAATTGCTGCGGACCAACACGAGTTTCTACGGGCATAATAAAATAGCCAAACGCAACTTGCGGGTCGGGCAGGGTTTTTACCTGTGGGGCAACTTCAAGAGCAGCCATATATTCATTGAATTTTATTTTTAGCCCGGGATTGTTTTCGGCAGCTATCTGCAAATATCTGTTCAAGTCGTCTTGCGCTGAAACCATGCAGGAAATCAACAGCAAGAAGATTCCAATAATAATTTTAATATTTTTCATAGTATTATGCTTTTTGACGATTTAATTCTCTTTTCACTTTTGCTTCATGCACCATGCTATACAGTACAGGAACAACAAGCATAGTAAGCACTTCAATTGTCATACCGCCAAATAGTGGAATTGCCATGGGGATCATAATGTCGGATCCTTTTCCGGTGGAAGTGAGAACAGGGATGAGCGCAATGATTGTAGTAGCTGTGGTCATAACGGCCGGACGAACCCTTTTTGATCCAGCTTCGAGGACAATATCGTGAACCTCTTTTATGGTCTTGGGATTGCGTTTATCCTGCAACTGTTTGATGTAAGTGGTTATTAGTACTCCATCATCGGTGGCAACACCGAATAGGGCGATAAAGCCAACCCATACTGCCACGCTGAGATTGATGGTTCGTACCTGGAACAAATCTCTGAGATTTATATCTGCCAATGAGGCATCCAAAAACCATGTTTGCCCATAAAGCCATAGCATAATAAATCCACCCGACAAGGCTACAATAATTCCTGTAAATATTAATGTAGTTGAAGTGACAGACCTAAACTGAAAATAGAGGATCAGAAAAATAATCATTAAAGAAATTGGAACTACGATTAATAAACGTTTTGTAGCCCTTATTTGGTTTTCATAATTACCTGTAAAAACGTAACTTACGCCTGCAGGTAGTTGAAATTCTCTCTTATCCATTTTATCTTTTAAATATGCCTGCGCATTCTCAACTACATCTACTTCGGCCAATCCTTCTTTTTTATCAAATATAACGTAGCCTACAAGGAATGTGTTTTCACTCTTAATCATTTGCGGGCCTCTGGTATAATTAATTGTTACCAATTCACCCAAAGGAATCTGTGCGCCTGTTGGGGTCGGAATCAAAATCTTCTTCAAATCTTCCGGATTGTCACGATATTCACGTGCGTAACGCAGGCGCACCGGAAATCGTTCCCTGCCTTCAACAGTAGTTGTAAGCTGCATCCCACCAACAGCGCTACTTAAGGTAGATTGCAGATCTTTTACCGACAATCCGTAACGAGCAATAGCATCTCTGTCTATTTCCATTTCCAGATAAGGTTTACCCACAACTCGATCAGCAAATACCGACATGCCCTGAACTCCTTCAACCTGTTTCAGGTGTTTTTCAATTTCGTAACCTACTTTTTCAATTGATTCCAGGGTTGGCCCAAACACTTTAATTCCCATTGGCGCACGCATCCCGGTTTGAAGCATCACTAATCTTGTTTGAATAGGTTGTAATTTTGGAGCAGATGTTAATCCGGGAATTGAAGATTGACTGATAATTTCATCCCAAATATCGTTGGGTGATTTGATTTCATCGCGCCACTGACGGAAATACTCACCGTTTTTGTCCACAATAAGGTTTTCCTTTTCAATCAAACGGAAATCTTCATTTTTCGGATTATATGTACTACTATCCTTTAAGATGAATTCGCCGTTGTTATCGACTTTAAATCGCATGCGACGACCGGATTCATTCAAAATAAATTCCGATTTATAATTAATAAGATTTTCAAACATCGAAGTAGGAGCGGGGTCGAGTGCTGAATTTACACGTCCCCATTTTCCTACAACACTCTCTACCTCAGGAATTGCGTTGAGTTTTTTATCCAGTATACGTATTACCTCCAGATTTTCTTCAATACCAGAATGAGGCATGGTTGTTGGCATCAAAAGGAAAGAACCTTCATCCAACGAAGGCATAAATTCATTTCCAATGCCCGGAAGTGTTGCATCTAAACTCTGATAAACGCTTGTCTCTTTTGCAAAATCAGGCATAAATCCAAATATCTTATCAACACCCAGCCAACTTGTAATTCCAAATGCTATAATTAGAATTGGGAATGTTAAAAATTTCCATTTATTCTCTAGGCACCATCCTAATATTTTAGGATATAACATGATAAATATAGACATAGCACCCAGTATGGCTCCTACTATTACAATAACAAACAGGAAGTTAGCAAATAGCGTATTTTGTGCTCCTAAAGGCATCCAGGCTTTAGTAAGGAAAAATACAACTACTACTATAGTTATTCCGATATTTATATAATTTATCCACGACTTTTTTGTTTCATGCCATTTTTCTGAAAAGAAGCTATTTAAACCATAAGCAGTTAGAGCTATTGCAATATAATATCCTGTAAACACGGAAATTATTAAGCCTGCTGCGATAAGTAAAATACTCCAGTATTTTGAATACTTATTTTTATCAAAACGAATTGAGAAAACTAGTTGGGCGAGCATTGGAATAATTATTAAACCAATCAGCAAAGCAGCAAGCATTGTGAATGATTTAGTATACGCCAGCGGTCGAAATAGTTTTCCTTCTGCTGCTTCCATGGCAAATACCGGAAGAAAACTCACAATGGTAGTCGAGAGTGCAGTAATTACAGCTCCTGCAACTTCGGTGGTGGCTTCGTAAACCACATTTAGTAATTTTTTCCCTCGGGCGCCTAAATTTTCGGGCATATCAATATGTCGAATAATATTTTCAGTAAACACAATTCCTACATCCACCATCACTCCAATGGCAATAGCAATGCCCGAAAGAGCTACAATATTGGCATCTACACCAAACTGCCGCATAGCAATAAAAGTGATTAGCACTCCAATAGGCAGTAAGCTGGATATTAGGAAAGAAGCCCTAAGGTTAAAAACCAAAACAATTACCACTAAAATACTTATGAGTAATTCGAGTGATATAGCTTCTTCTAAGGTTCCTAAAGTTTCTTTTATTAAACCGGTGCGGTCGTAAAAGGGAACTATGGTTACTTTGGAAACAGTTCCGTCATCAAGAGTTTTGGAAGGTAAACCGGGTTCAATTTCAGCAATTTTTGCTTTTACATTGTCAATTGCCTCTAATGGGTTGGCTCCAAATCGTGCAACAACAACTCCTCCAACAGCCTCAGCACCTCCTTTATCAAGTCCGCCACGGCGAGTAGCCGGTCCGAAGTTAATTTTAGCGACATCTTTTAAACGAATAGGTACGTTATCTCTAACAGTAACAACACTCTTTTCAAGATCTTCGAGATTACTAATGTATCCTCGGGCTCTTATTAAATATTCAACACGATTAAATTCGATGGTACGAGCGCCAATATCGAGATTACTGTTTTTTACAGCAGCCATAATTTGTGATATGTTCACCCCATTAGCTTTCATTGCATTGGGATCGATATCGATTTGATATTCTTTAACAAATCCACCGATAGAAGCAACTTCGGCTACACCTTTAGCAGATGTTAATGAATAGCGAATATAGAAATCCTGAATAGTCCTTAATTCATGAGGATCCCATCCTCCTGCAGGATTACCGTCTTTGTCTCTTCCTTCGAGTGTGTACCAGTAAACTTGACCAAGAGCCGTTGCATCGGGTCCTAATGCCGGCATCACATCACTGGGCAATGTACCTGCCGGAAGTGAATTCAGCTTTTCTAATATTCGGGTTCTACTCCAGTAGAATTCCACATCTTCATCAAAAATGATGTAAATGCTTGATACGCCGAAAATAGAATTACTTCGAATGGTTTTTACTCCCGGAATACCCAGTAATGATGTCGTTAAGGGATAAGAAATTTGGTCTTCAATGTCTTGTGGAGAACGCCCAGGCCATTCTGTATATACAATTTGTTGGTTTTCACCAATATCAGGAATGGCATCAACGGGTACAGGATCGGAGGGTAGTATTCCCGTATCCCATCCAAATGGTGAATTAACTATGCCCCAACTAATAAATATTATTAGTACCAAAAAGGTAACTAGTTTATTCTCAAGGAAAAAACGTATGATTTTATTAAGCATAATAAACTATTAAATTTTATAACTCAGATTAATATAATAATTAGATAATATTAGGCAAGATGAAAATTCTGGCAACTAATATTTCAAATCGAGTTAAAAATCATAATAAGTACGTCTGCAAGCGGGAAAGAACCGTTTGTATCTTTTGAGGGGGGGGAGTGTTTATTGTTGTTACAAATGAACTATAAACGGGATATTTAACCTGGATTAACTCAATTGTTGCAGGTAAGTCAATTGCGAGTTGAGTAAAATCAAAAGCAAATAATGGAACAAAATAATTGAGTTCAAGCTTTACGGTAATGGATTCATCATGGCAACACCCATCCGGAATTTCACAACATGGTTCGGGTGCGAACATTAGACTAACAGATTTGAGTGAAGTGCCACAATAATGCTTAGATATAGTCATGCCAATCGAAGTCACTAATATAAGCAACGCAAGAATAATATGACTGATATTTTTCACTATCTAATAATATTTAGTTTGCAAAGGTATACCTAATCCCAACATTTTATGTATATAATTTACAAAAATATGTGCATAATTATGTTTGTGACGAGTTTATATCTCATTTATATGCTTTCTTTTAGCCTTTTTGTATTTATTAAAAGATGAAGGGGACAAACCTGTTATTGATTTAAATTGCCTGGAAAAATGCTGACTTGAACTATAGTTTAACCGATAGGCGATTTCACTGATATTTAGTTCCTCATATCTGAGTAGTTCTTTTGCTTTTTCAATTTTTTGATTTATAAAGTATTTTTCGATTGTGATGCCTTCAACCTCTGAAAACAATTTACTTAATGAAGAATAACTTTGTCCTAAAATGCCAGGGAGTTTCTCACTCAATCGTCCAATTTTTTCAGGATCTTCCTGATGATGTACCAGAATTATAATTACACTCCTGATTTTCTCTATCAACTGTGATTTTTTATTGCTTAGTATTTCAAAACCAAGATTAATGAGAGCGTATGAAAGTTTAGATTCCATTTCAGAATCTAATGGTACAACTAGCTGAACCTCTCCTAGACTCACATTTTTATAGTTGATTTCAAGTTTTGTTAAGGCGTTTTCAACTGCCATTATGCAGCGAGGGCAAACCATGCCTTTAAAATTTAAAATGGTACTGCTCATAATACAAAGTTAAATTAATTAATGGTTAAGTAGTTCAATGTGTAATATTTCCATATTGCGCCTTCGCTAAATAAAACATCCCAGAAATTCATAAGCGATAAAATTTATCTTAAGGGCGAGGAACGAACGTAATACTACTTTGCAGAGTTCGTGGGTATTGGACAGCCACTTTGTCAGAGTATATTTTGGTGCCGATTCGAGGTGTGGTAAACTTCTCCTATAAATTGGTGATAAATAAGGGACATTTAATAACCATAATCAAATGCGGCCAGTACAATAAAAATTGGCAAACTATTCATGCTTTGCCTGAGCAAGCCGTTCAGGCTCTTTTGGATCTTAGAGGCGAGAAAATGAAAACTGTTCACTGCTGTAAATATCAGTTGGCTTGCCACATAGAGACTGATCCGATTGAGCGTGCAATAATATCCGTAGCAGAAAATACAGTAGTTTTAATTGAACCTATAATAGGGATGTGAAGGATAATAGGATTCAATAAAGTTAACTAAAGGATTTCAATCCGATTACTATTAAAGTTTTGAATGTGATCCATCACAATATGGAGGATTCCCTGTTTGCTTACACATACACATTGCCACTTTTTTGTTTTCGTGTGCTTTGAAAATTTTTGGCAATAATCCTGTTCCTTTGTGCGAACCATCGCACCATGGTTGTTTTGATGAATGACCGCATGCGCACCATGCGTAATTTTTCCCTGATTCAATATCCACCATCATAGGTGTTTTTCCGGCTACTTTTGATTTTTCCATAGTTTTATTTTACAAGATTAACAATGTATTATGATTAATTTTAGGCTTTTGAAATTAAGGCCACACCTAATAATTCTATTTTCTTATTTGTATTATTCGGGCTTAGCTGAATTTTTAACAATTTATAAAATATCTTACTCACTATTTTCCATCCATCTTTGAATTTGTCGAGAGAGATATAATCAATATAGGTGAGTTTATTGCCAATATAAAACTCAAATTTGGCTATTGCAGCTTTCCCTGTAACATCAACTGATAGAAATTTTACAGAAACTTTTTCATTTTATTCAATTTTTAATTTAAACCTTAAAAACGGCCTAAAATTACAATAATATTGGCAAAAGTTGATTATAGTTTTTTTTCTGCAATAAATAATGAAAAGATTATTAATTTTAACCATTAAAATATTAAGGAGGTTATTATGAAATTAAAAAAAGAAAATGACTCAATATGTTGTCCTGAGTTTGATCCTCTTCTATGGGATGATAAGGTATTTGAATGGGAGAACAAAAAATTTATCAAAGATAAAGTGGCTTCACTTTGTCACATTCCCTTAAATTTTGGACAGGTAATGAAAAGGTTAGATAAGAAAGTTAGTAATTCAAAGGCAACAATCCCCGACTACCTGTGCTTATCTCATCATAAATCAAAATGGAAAATAAATGTATATCTTGCTGTTGACAAGGAAATCCCGGGTACAGAGAACACAACAATATCCGGAAATTTTTTTAGCAAAGTGTATGAGGGGTCTTATAGTGATACCGGTAAATGGGCCAAGGATTTCGAGAATGTTGCTAAATCTAAAGGCTTAGAAATAAAAAAAATGTTCATGTGGTATACAACTTGCCCCAAGTGCGCAAAAAAATACGGTAAAAACTATATTGTAATTATTTCACAAGTATAATAGTATACTAACCGGGATACGGTTCTTTTATCGCTGATTTCAAAAATTCGGATTAATTTCAAAAATTTAAAGTATGCTGTCTAGTACTTTAATTAATCTATCAACCTCCTCCAATGTGTTATAATGCACCATACTTATTCTTACAACACCATCATTATCTGATAATTTCATAGCGTCAATCAAACGCCTTGCATAGAAATCACCCCATCTGATACCAATTTTATGCGGATCAACCAGAATAGGAATCTCACTGCTTTTTCGATTTTCAACATTAAACGAAATTGTAGGAACCCGAATATTTTTATCTGCCGTTTTTTCACCTATTATTTTTATTCCTTTTTTGCTATTGAGAAAATGCAGTAGCGGTTCAGCCAACTTTTCTTCATGTGACGATATCAGCTCAAATACTTTTCCAAGTCGTGAAAACAATGGTAATCCATTATCTTCAAAATAGTAACTATAAACAGCATCGAAATATTCAATTATCCCTTTACTGCCATAACTTAACTCGAAATTTACATTTCCAGGTTGTAGTTTATAGGGTACTTCATCCTTGCCAATAAAAAAATGGTTTATTCCTGCTAATTTGTTCAGGTGCTTCTTTTTACCATACAACAAAGAATAATGAGGTCCGTAAACCTTGTACATGCTGAATACATAAAAATCTACATCCCACTTTTTAACATCAATCAGGCGATGGGGAGCATAAGCAACGCCATCTACACAAACCAATGCACCATTATCATGAACAAATTTTGTAATTTCCTTTACATCATTTATAGTTCCCGTGATATTGGAAACATGTGTAAACGCCACAAGGCGTGTGCGATCAGTTATGAGTTTTGCCAGGTCATCTAGGTCAAGGGAGTATGTATCGGGATTGATCTTCCAGGTTTTTACGACAATTCCAAATTTTTTCATACTAACCCATGGACCAATATTAGCTTCGTGATCGAGGTTGGTAACGATTACTTCGTCGCCTGGTTTAAAACTTTGTACAAGCGACCTTGAGAGATTTTGTAATAATGCTGTTGTTGATGAGCCAAAAACTATTTCATAATTATTGGATGCATTAATAGTGTCAGTCCACATTTGCCGCGCTTCCAATACTCTTTCACCTGAAAATTGCGATATTTCATACGAAGCACCCAGCTGTACATTTGTATTAAATAAATAATTATTTATACGTTCTCCAACCTGTTTAACAACCTGTGTTCCACCAGCATTATCAAAAAATGTCCAACTGCCCCTAAGTGCTGGAAATTGTTCTCTGATAAAAGTAGTATTCAATTCGTTCATTTCATTTAAATTTAAATATGGATCATAGTGGATGATAATAAAATAACTATTATATAACATTATATGTTATCACACAAAGAACAGTACTCTTAATTCTACAATATTAACAAATTATTTTTGGTTTTTAATATTTATTTTACCTTTGTAATGCATTTCAATGTTTAAATTGTAAATAAATGATACTTAATTACATATCCTAATAAATCATAATCTTATTCAAATGGAAATAATTTACGAACAACTCCGAAATTTCCCCTTTATAACATTATTCTTATCCCTTGGACTGGGATTTTTTTTGGGAAAATTTAAAATTGGAAAGTTCCAGCTTGGTGGAATCGCAGGAACATTAATTGTAGGAGTGATACTTGGGCAGGTTGGTGGTATTCACATTAATGAAGAGATAAAAAATATCTTTTTCGCCTTATTTATTTTTATGGTCGGTTATCTCGGTGGTCCTCAGTTTTTTGCATCACTAAAACCATCAGCCATAAAATATCTGGTTGCTGCGTTTGGAATGACATTATTGGGTTTGCTCACGGTTTTGGGATTATCCCTATTGGCTGGTTTGGATGCCGGATTAGCAGCAGGACTTGCAGCCGGGGGGTTAACGCAATCTGCAATTATTGGAACAGCCGGAAATGCAATCGATCAGTTAGGATTGGCTGCTAACGCTGCCAAGGACTTAAAAACAAATGTTGCAGTGGGTTATTCAATCACTTATATTTTTGGTTCAATTGGACCTATTCTCATGGTATCTTTGGTTGCTATCGTAATGAAATGGGATCTCAGGCAGGAAGCCATAAAATTAGCCATTAGTATGGGAGGATCAGGAGAATTGGGTGAAGGTCAATTTAAACCATTGAACCGGATAGATACAAGGGCTTACAAGATTAATAAAAGTTCAAAATTTGTTAATAAAACAATAAGTCAACTGGAGACAGAATTTAACTCTGACTTAACTGTCGAAAAATTATTAAGCGTAGTAGGCAGTATTGATCCTGTTAGATCAACAGTAATTGAATCGGGGAATATATTATTAATAAGCGGACTTGTTACTGCCTTTGCGAAAGTTGGAGATTCTATCGGAGAAGAAATATCGGAATTTGGAGAAAATATTGATTTTACCGAGGAAGTTAGAAATGTTTTTATTACTAATAGAAAAATCCATGGACTTACCCTAAAGCAATTGCATGATAAAGCTACCATTTCGCAGCGCCATGGAGTTTATGTAGTTGGTATTAGCCGAATGAACAACAAATTACCTGTATTAGAAGGAACGGAATTACACGTAGGTGATGAACTTGCTTTAGTAGGAAGAAAAAATGACCTTGACAGGGCGCAAAAAATTGTAGGGTATAAAGCGCCTTCAATCACTAAAACAGAATTTGTAACATTTGGTTTAGGTATGGTAGCAGGATATTTAATTGGAGAAATAGGTTTTTCAATAAACGGTGCAGATATAAGCCTTGGCTCAGGTCTTGGATGTTTAATTTCAGGGTTATTTATGGGCTTTTTTAGAACCAGGCATCCAAAGATCGGAAGTATTAACACCGGTGCTGCAACTTTTTTGCAAAGTTTTGGATTAGCTGTATTTGTTGCCGTTGTTGGTCTGAATGCTGGTCAGCCGGCTTTGTTGGCTATCAAGCAACATGGAATAACTTTATTATTACTGGGTGTTGTGGTTACCATGTTACCGATGATCATTCAACTGTTTATAAATTATAAGATGTTTAAAATTAAAAATCCGATTGAGGCATTGGGTGTCCTAACCGGGAGTAAAAGTGCAAATCCGGGGTTTGCTGCCCTTCTTGAAAAAGCAGGTAACTCAACTGCAACACCTACGTTTACAATGACATATGCAGTTGCCAATATATTTTTAACACTTTGGGGACCGGTAATTGTAGCAATAATAGCTCACGGATAATGAACTAAAAAAAATGTATTAACCAGATTAATAAATTATGACCATGAAAAAATCAGAAGAACAAAAGCTTAATCAACTAAGTCCATTTGAAGTAAAAAATAAATTAATTCAACTGGCACAAAAACGACATGATTATTCGATGATAAATGCAGGCCGGGGAAATCCAAACTGGGTTGCAACAAAACCACGCGATGCTTTTTTTGAGCTTGGATTATTTGCAATGGAAGAATCAAAAAGACATTTTCATGAACTAGATGGCTTTGGCGGGCATGCTGAAAAAGATGGAATATCAAAACGATTTAAAGATTACCTGACATTGAACAAAGATTCCATCGGTCTCCGTTATTTAAGTGAGCTATTTGAATTTGCATCACTAAGTTACAATATAAACAAAGATGAACTGATGGTTGAATGGGTAGATGGAATTTTGGGTGATAATTATCCGGTTCCTGATCGAATGCTTAACAATGCCGAAATTATCATTCATTCCTATTTGGTGCAGGAGATGAGTGCCGGACAAACTCCACCCAAAGGTAAGTTCGATATTTTTGCTGTTGAAGGTGGTACAGCCGCAATGGTATACATCTTTAATACTTTGAAATCAAATAAATTTTTAAACCCCGGTGATACAATTGCCATTGGGGCACCTATTTTTACACCCTATATCGAAATGCCCGGGTTGAAGGATTACGACCTCAACTTAATTGAAGTGATGGCAGATGAGAATAATGGCTGGCAAATACCTGACTCTGAAATCGAGAAACTAAGAGATCCAAAAATTAAAGCATTCTTTTTGGTAAACCCGAGTAATCCTCCATCAGTGAAACTAAATGAGAGTACATTAAACAAGATTGCAAAAATTGCAAAAGAAAGAAAAGACCTTATACTATTGACAGACGATGTGTATGGAACCTTTACTGAGGATTTTACATCACTGGCAATGAAAGCACCTGAAAATACTATATTGGTTTATTCATTTTCAAAATATTTTGGAGCTACGGGTTGGCGTTTAGGTGTTATTGCTCTACATCAGAATAATATTTTTGATCATATGCTTACTAAGCTTTCCGATAGCGATAAAAAAGAATTGCACGATAGATATGGGACAATTTCATTAAACCCTGAAAAACTAAAGATGATTGACAGATTTGTAGCCGATAGCAGGGCAGTGGCATTAAATCACACTTCAGGTTTATCTACACCTCAACAAATCCAGATGGTATTATTTGCATTATCAGCGTTAATTGATACTCAAAATGATTATAAAAAATCAGCAAAAGGAATTGTAAGAAGACGGTATAATAAACTAATTGAAAATGTAGATATAATACCCTTGGTTTCACCAGATGATACAAACGGTGCCTTTTATTATATTGAAATAGATTTTTTACGATTAGCAGAAAATAAATATGGGGCAGATTTTGCTAGTTGGGTTTCAAAAAATTACAACCCGTTAGATCCTGTAATCCGGTTGGCAGAAGAAAAAGCAATTATTGCAATGCCTGGAGGAGGATTTGAAGCTCCTGAATGGTCACTAAGATTATCACTTGCAAATTCTTATGCTGACGATTTTGAGAAAATCAGAATTTTAGGACTTGATATCTTAGACGAATATTACACTGAGTATCAGGAAAGATAGAGTTTGCCAATATATGAAGCATGTTGTAATAAACAAAGAAAATATTATGAATTCTAAAATCATCGCACTTCGTATTTCGGGTACAATTTTTGGAATTGTGGCACTTTTGCATCTATCGCGGTTATTAACAGGAATATCTGTTTTAATTGGTGATTGGACACTTCCAATATGGGTTAATATTTTTGGATTTATCGCCTCAGCAACACTATCCACTTGGCTTTGGTGGTTATCGCAGAAGTAGGGACAGTTTTAATATTTATATTCTGATACCTTTTTCTTCTGAAGCATTTTTGGGAGGTGATTTCTAGTTAGGGTCTATTGATTTTCCGGGAAGGGTACTAAATTTGAAATATAATCTAAATTTGACTGTTGTTACTAATTCAGTTGTATCTCTTCAGTTTTCTATGGATCCTTCCTTCCTGCGGTCGTCAGGATAAATTCGACTGTTGTTACTAATTCAGTTGTATCTCTTCAGTTTTCTATGGATCCTTCCTTCCTGCGGTCGTCAGGATAAATTCGACTAAATAATTCTAGTGAAAAACTAGAATTATAGTCTCATTTACTTTCCGATACAGAACTTACCAAAAATATTGCCAAGCAACTCGTCGGTTGTGATCTCACCGGTTATAGTGCCGAGTTCGTGAAGTGCCTGGCGTATGTCGATGGCAATAAGGTCGGTTGGTACATTATTGTTAAAACCTGCTTCAACTTGTTCAATGGCACTACTTGCATTAAACAAAGCCTGATAATGACGCGAATTACTCACAATGATATCGTTGGTTATATTGAATTTCTTAACGGTATTTATTAGAATATCAGTTAATAAGTAGATATTTTCTTTTCGTTTTGCCGATACAAAAACAGTGTCGAGCTCAAAAATTTCTTTTATGTGAGATGGTAGTTCACTTAGCTGATCAATCTTATTGGCAACGAAAATAAAATGCTTCGACTCATCCTGAATGTAATGTTTAAACTCTTCCAGAACCTTTGCTACGTTTTCATTGCTAATGTTACTGATATCACAAACATAAAGAATAATTGTTGCCTGCCTGATTTTATCATAAGTACGTTCAATTCCAATGTTTTCAACAATATCGTCCGACTGCCTTAATCCGGCAGTATCAATAAACCTAAATCTGTAACCGCCGATTATGTAAGTATCTTCAATAGCATCACGTGTTGTACCCGGAATTTCGCTTACTATTGCCTTTTCTTCATTTAAAATTGCATTGAGCAATGTTGATTTGCCAACATTTGGTTTTCCAATAATCGCTACGGGAATACCTTGTTTTATTACATTACCCATGCTAAACGAGCTAATTAACAGATTTAATTCGTTTTTAAGTTCGGTAATCAAAGCAAAAAACTGTTCCCTGTTTGCGAACTCTACATCTTCTTCGCTGAAATCCAGCTCAAGCTCGATCAATGATGCAAAGTCAAGAAGTTTTTTTCTTAATAAAGAGATCTTTTCAGAGATGCCACCCCTCATTTGATTCATTGCCATTTGGTGTGAACTGGCCGACTGTGATGCGATAAGGTCAGCTACGGCTTCAGCCTGACTTAGGTCTAATCGTCCGTTTAAAAATGCACGAAGTGTAAATTCACCAGGCTCAGCTGCTCTTGCGCCGGCATTAATAAGAACCTCAACTATTTTTTGCTGGATAAACTCTGAACCATGACATGATATCTCAATTACATCTTCAGTAGTGTATGATAAAGGGCTTTTAAAATATGTAATAAATACTTCATCAATTAATTTATCGCCATCAACAAAGTAACCAAGGTACAATTTATGGCTCTCAATATTATTGATTGTAAGCTGTTTACTTACTGGTTTAAAGAGGTTTAAGCAAATAGTTAAACTTTTTGAACCTGATAATCTAATAACAGAAATTGCACCTGTCCCCGGCGGAGTGGCTACTGCTACTATTGTATCCTGATTGTAACTTACTGATTTCATGGCCGTAGCTTAATAATTTATAATCTTTGCTAAATAACAAAAATAGTAATTTATTTTTTTAGCCAATTTAAAAACATATTACCTTTGCCATTCTTATTTCGGTATATAAATTTTGTGATATATGAGTGTGCTGGTTAACAAAGATTCAAAAGTAGTTGTGCAGGGGTTTACAGGTAGTGAAGGAACCTTCCACGCAAGTCAGATGATTGAGTATGGAACAAATGTAGTAGGAGGGGTGACCCCCGGAAAAGGTGGACAATCACACCTCAATAAACCGGTTTTTAACACTGTAAAAGATGCCGTTGATAAAGCAGATGCAAATGTTTCGATAATATTCGTGCCACCTGCATTTGCTGCCGATGCAATAATGGAGGCTGCCGAGGCTGGCATTAAAGTTATAGTTTGTATTACTGAGGGTATTCCTACCGAAGATATGGTTCAGGTTAAAGAGTATCTCAAAGGAAGAAACTCTCGGTTAATTGGCCCTAACTGTCCTGGTGTGATTACTCCCGGAGAAGCCAAAGTTGGTATCATGCCTGGTTTTATCCATAAAAAAGGGTCTGTTGGCATTGTTTCACGTTCAGGGACATTAACTTATGAAGCTGTTGATCAGTTAACTAAAATTGGATTGGGACAAACAACCGCACTCGGTATTGGCGGTGACCCAATTATTGGAACAACCACAAAAGACGCTGTAGAGCTTTTTATGAATGATCCTGAAACAAAGGGTATTGTTATGATTGGTGAAATTGGCGGTAATATGGAAGCTGATGCTGCCTATTGGATAAAAGAACACGGGACTAAACCCGTTGTAAGTTTTATTGCCGGAGCGACTGCTCCTAAAGGTAGGACGATGGGCCATGCCGGTGCAATTATTGGTGGCAAAGCGGATACTGCCGAAGCAAAGAAAGAAATACTTCGTGAATGTGGTATCTATGTTGTAGACTCACCTGCCGATATTGGTAAGAAGATGGCGGAAGTTCTCAAATAATCAGAAAAAATGTCAATAATGAAAGGCTGTTCACATTATGGATAGCCTTTTTCTTTTATTCCTGGTTTTACAGAGGGAACGTTTCACGCGTCCACGCTTGAAAATCACAAATTAAAAGTTATAAAGCTTCAAGAGTGGACCCTTGAAGCAGGATTAGTCAAGAGTCAAAAATATCACTTGACAATTTATATTTTTTCACTTGATGTTTTATCAAATTTGACTTGACATTTTCTAGGAAATTACCGGTCATTTCCATATGCTTCAAGAAATATGTTTCAAGCGACCTCGCTAGAAATTAATAATATTAGAAAAATTAGGTTTCATGTTTGGACACCTAAAGTTTTGATTTGAATTATTTGCTGTCAGGGTGAATGAAACAATTAAATAAAGATATAAAGAAATAATTTATTGATGCTATTAATAAAGTGTATCCCTTGACAAAATATTTTTATGCCTTATCTTTGCGGTTTTAATCTCAAAAATCACCAACAATGAAAAATTTCTTCAAAATATTTATGGTTATAGCTATGGCTTCCATGAATTGCTATACTTCCTGTGAGGATGAGTGTAAGAAAACAGAAATGGATGCTAAAACAGTTGATATTTATGCATGGGGTACTATTGTTTTTTTAAATAACAATCAGGAAGACGTAACTGAACAATATGTGGGTACAAGATTCAGGATCAGTTATAATAAACAATATTGTAGAGGTAAGACTGGACAAGATTTAGGGTTCGATTACCTTTCTCTGGCAAATGGATCAATGGAAAAAGATGGAATTGGATCTTATTCAGTTACTATGCAGAATGAATTGGATTTTATCAATTTTATTACAGCATATATTGATCCAAACGGAGAAGAAAAATGGTTAAATGCAACGGTCGCCTTAAAGAAACAATGGGACCCTGGCCAAGTAAGGTTGGAGATTAAGTATACTGTTCATGTCAGAGACGATGGAGGTTTCATCGATTTGGATATCGACACGGATTTTAACTTCTTGGATCCTATTTAGGATTTAAAGAACTAGATCGTCTATAATCATAAACTCATAAAAGTTTACATATTATACCGAACAGATATTAGCTGGAAACACCTTTGAATGAGCCTTAATGAATAGGTTTCTTAGATTAAGATTTAGCGTCAATAATTTTACTCTTAAACACAGTAATACTTTCAGGGACATATTGAGTGAAGCAATATCTCAATTTGACGTTTCATACTTTGTCTGTAAAATCAGGCCTGCGTTTATTGGTTCTTTCAACGGCATGATTGTAATTCCACTTATCAATGAGCTTTTCTTTACCCGCCAACAAAATCTCAGGTACTTTCCATCCTCGGAACTCCCTTGGTCTTGTGTACACAGGAGTGTGGACATTTGAAGCTGTAATGAGTTAAGTGTGATTAATATGAACTTCAAGCGTGGACTCTTGAAGTGGGTAAAAAGAAATTAAATACTGTCATGTCTTCTCTCTTTTGTCCTTTTTAAGGATTGTTCATATTTCCATTCCTCAATAAGTTTTTCATTACCCGAAAGTAATATCTCAGGAACTTCCAATCCTCTAAAATTACGTGGCTTGGTATAAACAGGTGGGGCAACCATATTATTCTGAAATGAATCGCTTAATGCGGAAACTTCATTGCCCAGAACTCCGGGAATTAATCTGACCAAACTGTCAACTATCACAGCTGCTGCAAGTTCACCACCCGAAAGCACGTAGTTTCCTATGGATATTTCTTTTGTTATAAAATGCTCTCTGATCCGTTCGTCTATTCCTTTATAATGACCACAAAGAATAATGACATTCTCCAGTAACGACATGGAATTAGCCACTGGTTGATCAAGCATAATACCATCAGGACTTGTGTAGATTATTTCATCATAATCTCTTTCCTTTTGAAGAGATTCAATACAAGCAACAATTGGTTCAATCATCATAACCATGCCAGCACCTCCTGAAAATGCATAGTCATCAACCTTATTATGTTTATCGGTTGAATAATCGCGTAACTGATGCAGATGTATTTCTGCTAATTTCTTATCCTTTGCTCGTTGAATTATTGAATGATTGAAAGGCCCTTCAAACATTTCAGGAAATATGGTGATTATGTCTATTCGCATACCTCTTTAAAAAAAACTAAATTTCAACTAAAACTTTTCTAAAGTTATACGTCGTAGAAATATAACTTTAGAAAAGTTTAATATATTTCTTAAAAAAAATAGGATTCGACAGACCTATAAGCGGGATTCTGTTCCTCTCCGCCTAAGGCGGATGGATTCCATCATTTATCTGCGTTACATGTCACCATGCAACTTTAGCAATCTACCCTCCGGCATCAGACGGGCAGCCCTTATTCCGCCGTAGCGGAAATGCCGGTATATTTGATCTTGCAGCCCCTAAGGTTTACCCCAATATGATGTTACCACCATATTGCGTGAGCTCTTACCTCACGTTTTCACCCTTATCCGCCTGAGGCGGACGGTTATTTTCTGTGGCACTTGCTGTATCCCGCCTGAGGCGGAACCCTTCCCGTTAGGAAGTAAGGCGCCCTGTGCTGTCCCGACTTTCCTTCTCCGCCATAGGCGGAAACGATGGAACAGTCTGTCAAATCCTGTGCAAAAGTAACTAAAATGAGGCAATTATGATTGAAATGTTTATTGAATTTTGTACAATATAAGGATATTATTACTTTTGAAGAAATCGTAGCTAAAACTGATAAGAAAATTTTCAACTAAATTGACCTTATTCAATTGGATATACAAAATTCCAAGCATGAAAAGAAAATTATACTTTATTTCAATGATTTTTTTATTGATTGTTAACTTACAATGCAATGATAAATCTATAGAAAATAATATTCTTTCAAATAAAAGAATAACAAAAGAAATATCAGGTAACCAAGCTGATACATTTTTTATAGAACTAGAAAAGAACAGGTTTATTTTCGCAAGTTTATTTCAAATGGGAATTGACCTGTATGTTAAGATTGTTGATCCACAAAACAATATAATTCACGAAATAGATCAGTTGAAAACTGGACCAGAATTCATTTCGTTTACAACAGCTCAGTCAGGTAAGTATAAGATTCTTGTAAAACCAACTAATCCAATTGCAGGAACTGGTAGCTATAATATTGGTTTAGAAAAAAATATAAAAACAAATCATACGAAAGAGGAACAGGTAAATCAATTATTTGCCGAATTTGATAAGGACCATAATCCTGGTGCAGCAGTTGCAATTGTACACAATGGAAACGTGATATTTAAAAATGGATTTGGTTCTTCTGATATTGAAAAAAATACTAAAATCAATCCTTCAACAAAATTAAATATTTGCTCAATAGGAAAACAGTTTACAGCTTTTGCTATTGCTTTGTTGGAGGAAAAAGGAATGTTATCGGTTACAGATGATGTCAGAAAGTATATTCCTGAATTGAATGATTTTGGTAGTAAAATCACTTTACTCGATTTATTGAATCACTCGAGTGGTTTGCGTGAAATAGCTGATTTGCTTGAGCTATCCGGAAAATCCTCCAATGGCCCTTTCTCAGAAGAAGATGTTATGAAAATAATTTACCGGCAAAAGGAGTTGAACTTTCAACCCGGGAGTGAATACTTATATTGTAATACGGGTTATATTTTACTTGCAGAGGTAATTGAGAGGATTACAAAAAAAGATTATACTGAATGGATAACAGAAAACATCTTCAAACCTTTGGAGATGAATAATACACAATTCTATTACGACCCAGATAATTTTGTCACAGATTTTGCCTGGTCATACACTCTTGAAAGGGGAAATTACAAAAAGGAACTGTTAAAAAAAGTTTGGTATGTTGGAGCAGGCAATGTTTTTTCAACGGTTGAAGATATGTGTAGTTGGTTAATCAATTTTGATTACCCGAAATTAGGCGATAAGGAATTAATATTGAAGTTAGGCAAAAAAGGTAATCCAATGAACAAAGATGGTAATGATACTTATGTATACGGTCGCGTAAATAGTAAGTACAAAGGTTTGGATTATTATTGGCATGGAGGCGGAGGCTACGGTTATACAGCCCAAATTATTCATTTTCCTGAAAATAAGTTTGGAGCTATAATTCTGAGTAATTTTGTTTATGGTGGGGTATTCAATAGGGCAAGACAAATTGCCGATATTTATTTAGTTGATCACTTTCCTTTATCTGAAAATACAAATTCTGATATTAACAGAGAAGAATATGTGAGTATAAAAATAAACAATATACTTGTGAAAAGTTTGAATCTAAAAAACTATGAAGGAACATATTATAGTGAAGAACTGGATATTTATTATAGTATATTCCATCGTGGAAATAATTTGGTTGCAAGTAATAGTATAGTTGGTGAATGCAGTTTAACGCATGTTAATGGGGATATATTTAGCGGAGATAGATGGTATTTTAGTAATGTTAAGTTTAAGAAATCTAAAAAGAATGAAATTTGTGAATTTACAATAACAAATGACAGGGTAAGAAATATTAAATTTAAAAAAACACACTAATAAATTTCAGCCAAAACAGCCAATATATGTAAGCTGGGGTTCAATGGTGTATATAAAGTTGTTACATTTAATAAAAAATTTATGATGGAAAAATTTTTATTATTAGCCCTTTTTGGCATTGCCATGGCTCATCTGGAGGGAGTTGTTGTGATTTATCTACGTAAGGCACTTGGAATTATTGACTCACAATCAAATAGTGATTTACTCAAGAAAATTCCTAAACATTACATTTTTATTGAGAAAACGAGGGAAGTGGCTACAATAGTGATGCTTGTATGCTTAGCTCTTTTGGTTGGAATAACATGGCTTGACATGATAGTTGTCTTTCTCTGGACATTTGCATTTTGGGATTTATTTTATTATATATCGTTATACATACTCACTAAATGGCCACCTAATTTTACTACGATGGATGTTCTTTTTCTTATACCTCGTCCCTGGATTGCACCCGTTTGGGTTCCAATTGGGATATCTTCAATTACTATCATAATTATTGCTGTTCTTCTTCAAACTTCAATTTTATAGGGGAGGTAAGTAATCAAAAATATAGAATAATTATTGTTTTATAACTTCATATTACCTTAATCTAAAACAAAAAAAAAAGAAGCCGAAAAAATCAACTTCTTTTTTAGTGGGGTGGATGACCGGAGTTGAACCGGCGACACCTAGAACCACAATCTAGTACTCTAACCAACTGAGCTACACCCACCATTTTTGAGGATGCAAATATAATATATTTTTAGGATTACAAACATGATTTTCTTGTCAATTGATCTAATTATTTTAATGACTAATTAGATCAATTAGAAATTAGAAATTATGAAGAAACGGGTGCTTTATTTATACCATACACTCCAAACTCTTTGCACAGTTTTATTACGATTGTTTTTATACTTTTGGCTTCTGTGATTTTCTCAAAAAAAATATACACATCAGGATCATCTCCATCAAAACTTGCATGGGGGAGATTTAAGAAAAATATTTCAGCAATGGTTTCGCTGAGTGTAATTATAATTGCATTATTGATAGCAATTGTAGGCTACCTTATTACGCCCGATTCAACACCGATGTGTAATAATCAAATCCTTGAAATTAGTACTCAACGACCAGGCTTTAAAGCCGAGTTCCTTAAAATTCGTAAAAATCAGCCTGTTATCCATACTACATTTTTTAAAAAAATGTTGTTTGGTGCCAAAAGCAATTACAGTTTAATTCCAATTTCGGATTATGAATTTTTAAACGATCACATTAATATTGTTCTTTTCGAACCGGATGGTAACGGTTTGAGCGAATCATTTAATATTGCTAACGTACTAATGCCGGTTGGGGATACCCTTCTGTCAAAAAACAAAAGAGTTTATTTTACAAACTTAGATGGTGAAATCGAAAACAAGCCGATTGCGGAACTTCAGCAAAAAATTATGAATGAAAATATTGTAACCCAGCGTTATTTTCTTGGCACCGATCAGTTTGGAAGGGATTTATTAAGCCGGCTTATAATTGGTTCCAGAGTTAGTTTATCTGTGGGCTTTATTTCAGTAGCTATTTCACTTATTGTTGGAATATTATTGGGTTCTCTTGCCGGATTTTTCAGGGGGAGTACAGATGATATTATAATGTGGTTTATAAATGTGGTTTGGTCTATACCTACTTTGTTACTTGTTATTGCAATAACATTTGCACTGGGCAGAGGCTTTTGGCAAATATTTGTTGCCGTTGGATTAACCATGTGGGTTGAGGTGGCGCGCGTTGTACGTGGACAAATTTTAGGCATGCGCGAAAAAGAGTTTGTAGAAGCAGGATTTGCGTTAGGATTCTCAAATTTCAGAATTATTATGAAACACATTATCCCTAATATACTTAGCCCTGTAATTGTTATTTCGGCAGCTAATTTTGCGGCTGCTATACTAATTGAAGCTGGATTGTCATTTTTAGGTATTGGTGTTCAGCCTCCTATGCCGTCATGGGGAAGTATGATTAAAGAGTATTATAGCTTTATTATCCTCGATTCTGCATATCTGGCGATAATTCCAGGAATTGCAATAATAATATTAGTGCTGGCATTTATGACTCTTGGAAATGCCCTTCGCGATGTTCTTGATGTAAAAGTGCTAAAGAAATAAACCTATTTGAATTTCTAATTAACATTATCACCTGTTTCTCCGCTTTGAATATTTATTGCCAAAATTAGTGTTTGAACAAGCGTCGCTTAATTTACTCCTGCATGATCCTTTATTAATACCTAATTTTACTGAAGCGTAAATATCCAATCCATCCATATCGGTCATGCCTAAATAAGTTCCTAATCGTTCAGTTCCCACAGTAACAAAATATATTCTTGCTGCAATTCCTATTCGTGGATATTTATATTCATATAATGAAATCGGCAGGCTCAACTCAAAATATTTAGTTTCGAACCTTGGAACAACTGCCAGTTGCGCCGGGCGACGTAATGAACTCATATTTATTCTTAACGGATGTATCCAAAATCCTCCTATGTAAACATTATCCTTAAGGTAAAAATCAGCCTGAACACTCAGTGCAGTCGGCAGCCCAACTTTTATTGTATTACTAACCAGCGAAGTTGATGGATTGCCGTAAAATTCATTACTAAAACCTGCCATCATCTCATTTATATTCGAAAAGCCAAGCGTATCAACACTTGGCCAATACTTGGATACATCATTATAGTCGTGCAATTGAGCATTTTCATCGTATTTAACACGGCCAATGTCTAGTATGGAAACTCCAATCCGATAAATATATTCTTCATAAGTTTGAGCACAAAGTTTTTTGCCTCTCCATTCATTCAAATTAACATTTTTCTTTTTAATAAATACTGCACCAACATCCATACTAAAACCACTTCCTGTAAAAGAAGCCGTTTCTCCGGTAAAATCATTGTTATTATAGTCGACAGGCAGAGAAAAACCTGCATGTGCATTTAGGTTTATTATATCGATTGTTGAATCATTTTCAACTAAATAGTTTGCATTGGTCGCATCTAAATATCCACCTCCATATCCCCATAATTTTTTAATTGTGATTCCTACCGTAAGCTGCTGATCGAAAGATTTATGTACATTGTAAGCGTAGCTCAGCCCCACTTCCATCCATACGCTGGTATTCATATTGAAGTTATTGCCGTTAAATTCGATGTTATGCAGAGGATCGTAATCAAGGCCGTTATAACTTAACTCTGCTATGTCCCATGGAATCCGTGTGCCCGTTAATAAATAACGTACTCCGGTTGTTATCCCGAAGGCATGATCACCAACCTGTAGCATTGCTGAGGGTCCAAGAACTTTCGCACTTATGGCTGCATTTTTATGGTTTTGATTTTGATAATAGATCACATTCTTATTATATGGTCCGTAAGTTGGAAATTCATAGCCTTTCTTTAGTGCATCCCAAATTATAAAATCTTCTTTGGGCAGATATGCAAAATTATTTCTGATAAAAACATTGGCTGTTGCCAGATTAATATCCAGATAAACTTTGTTGGTGGTCATGCCTGCCGGATTTATCATCAGTCCGGAGGTTCCTCTGTAGTTACCAAGTATTACACCCAGCAATTCCTGCGCAGGGGCAGTATTATAAAGGATTAAAATTAATAGTGTTGCAAGGGTTTTTATTGCTTTATTTATAAGTTCCACAAATGTATGTTTCTATATATATTAGAATAAAAACGACAAAAGTACATTTTTGGTCTATTGAATTTTATTTTTATTGATTTTTTTCATTTGGTTACGATTCATATAATATATATGAGTTAGAAATACGAAATTGAGAAGTATGATCTTGTTATCATTTGTTAAAATTAATAACGAGATATACTTTGATTGTAATTCTTGACGTTGCTTTCTATGTATGTTTATGAATTTGTTATATTTTTGAAGCGCAGAAACAAAAATTTAAATAGATGAAAAAATCATTTCAATTAAGTATACTCCTCTTTCTTTTACCAACTACTATAGTTGTCTTCGGTCAAAATAATATTACAAATATAAATGCCGATGAAACTGTAAAAAAATACTCAACACTGCTATATCTTATTAATAACTACTATGTTGACACACTTAATGTAAGTGATTTAACTGAAAAAGCAATTGTATTAACATTGAAGGAACTTGATCCCCACTCTGCCTACATTCCTGAAAAAGAAGTATCAAAATCTAATGAAACACTCGAAGGGAGCTTTGAAGGTGTAGGTCTAACATTTCAACTTTTCAAGGATACAATACTTGTAATTGCTCCTATTCCCGGCGGACCATCAGATAATGTTGGTATTATTGCAGGCGACAAAATAATTACAGTAGATGGCAAAAATGCATTCGGAAAGCAGATTACAAATACCTGGGTTATGGACCATTTGCGTGGAAATAAAGGTACCCAGGTAGTTGTAGGTATTTATCGAAAGGGGAATAAAAAGCTAATAGAATATGAAATTATTCGTGATAAAATACCTATTAATAGTTTGGATGCAGCTTTTATGCTTAATGAAAATACAGGTTACATTAAACTAAACAGGTTTGCTAAAGAGTCATTAACCGAATTTAACGAAGCAGCAACAATGCTTAAGGAACAGGGCATGCAGAACCTGGTTTTTGATTTACGGGGTAATTCCGGCGGATATTTGGGTACTGCAATGAGTATAACCGATGAGTTTTTGCAAGATGGTAAATTAATTGTGTATACCCAGGGCACACATCAGGATCGCCAGGAATTACAAGCAACAACTATGGGTGAATTTGAAACAGGTAAGCTTGTTGTACTAATAAATGAGGGCTCAGCATCTGCAAGTGAAATAGTTGCTGGTGCTGTCCAGGATTGGGATAGGGGAGTTATTATCGGTCGTAGATCATTTGGTAAAGGATTGGTTCAGCGACCGTTTCAATTACCCGATGGTTCGGTGGTTCGTTTAACAGTTGCCCGATATTATACCCCTTCAGGCAGATGTATTCAGAAGCCGTATGATGATGGCGTTGATGAGTATTACAAAGATTTTGTAAAGAGAATGGAGCATGGCGAAGCTTTCCACGCCGACAGTATTCATTTTCCTGATTCACTGAAATACAAAACCAAATCAGGAAGGACAGTGTATGGCGGGGGCGGGGTAATGTCGGATATTTTTATTCCGCTGGATACCATTCGTTACAATGATTTGTATTCTTCATTAATCAGAAAAGGCATTGTTAATGGATATGTTAACGAATACCTTGACGACAATCGAAATACCTTAAAAAATGAATATCCGACTTTTGATACTTTCAATGAAGGTTTTTACCTTAGTGTTGATGAGTTTTCCGAATTTCTTACAAAGGCAAAAAATGAGGATATAGAATTTACTGAAGATGAAATTTCTCCAAACACTGAGTTTTTAATGATCCAATTAAAGGCTCTTATTGCCCGCAATCTTTATGAAGGCGGTGATTATTTCGAGGTGCTTTTTCCTCTTGATACAGAAATTATCAAGGCGCTTGAAGTAATTAATAATGATGAACTATATTTAAATTTCTTATCGAAACAGTAGGCATACATTAAGAACTTTTTCCTGTCACTTTTGATACATAATTCCCGGGGAAAAGGACGCTCATAATGAAATGAAAAAACGAAAGTGATTTTTGTCGTTCATCCCCACACTCATCTCACCTTGAACTCAGGAGATTTCTCGCCGCAATCCGCCTTCTTTGTGTTGCCAAAGCTTTAGCAGGCATTCCAGGCGGAAAGCTTACCTACCAACGACAACGTTTTGTAAACCATCATATATTAATGATATACAGTTTTTATGCAATTGATTTAAAATGAAATAACAACAATCAAAACACAAATAACAAACCAGCTTGCCATGCCTCTGGCAGGTAAACCGGCAGGCAGGTAAATTATAAAACACAAAATTTAAAAAGTTATAGTATCGTTTGAAATTTAATTATTGTGGATTGAGATTTATTTGAGGTTTGAAAATTGATATTTAGAATTTTTGTCATCAAACTATGTGCGCTCCTTTTTCCGGGGGAGTTGGGTCTCAAAATGACATCATTGTAACTTGTACGACAACCATGCCTTATGAAAACGAGAATTTATAGTTACCGCAGGACTTATAGACGTCCGCTCACTATGTTAAAGATAGAACGATTCTAAGTTATTTTTTCATATAAAACGTACAATTAATTTTATATTTGCCATTCGTTTAACCAAAATTTATTAGCAATGAAAAAACACAATTTTTACGCAGGACCATCAATCCTCCCTCAATACACTATTAATAAAACTGCTGAAGCCATACTTAATTTTGCCGGTACAGGATTATCGGTGTTGGAAGTCAGTCATCGAAGTAAAGAATTTGTTGCTGTTGTTGACGAAGCAACTCAACTTTTCAAAGAACTATTAAATATTCCTGATAATTACTCGGTTGTGTTTTTAGGTGGCGGTGCCAGTACCCAATTTGCAATGGTGCCATTTAATCTTTTTGTAAAAAAGGCCGCCTATTTAAATACAGGTGAGTGGTCGAAAAAAGCAATTAAAGAAGCTAAAATGTTCGGGGAAGTTGATGTTGTTGCCTCTTCGGAAGATAAAAACTTCTCATACATCCCCAAAGGTTATACAATTCCCGAAGATGCTGATTATTTTCATATTACAACGAACAATACCATCTTTGGAACTGAAATAAAGTATGATATTGATTCGCCTGTGCCTTTGGTTGCCGATATGTCGTCGGATATTTTCAGCCGCCCGTTAGATGTAAGTAAATATGCCATTATTTACGGTGGCGCACAAAAAAATCTTGCACCGGCCGGTGTTACTTTTGTTATCATCCGTAATGACATACTTGGAAAAGTTACGCATCATCTTCCAACTATGTTAAATTATAAAACTCACATCGATAAAGAGAGCATGTTTAATACACCCCCGGTACTCCCAATATTTGCTGCATTACAAACTCTCAGATGGTTGAAAGATCAGGGAGGTGTTGAAGAAATGAACAAGATTAATGTTTATAAAGCCGGATTACTTTGCAATGAGATCGACAGGAATAGTCTTTTTGAAGCAACAATAAAGGATGAAGAAGACCGCTCCCTTATGAATATATGCTTTGTTATGACTAAAGGTAATGAAGATAAAGAAAAGGCGTTTTTTGAATTCGCAACCTCAAAAGGCATGATTGGTATTAAAGGTCACAGGTCTGTTGGTGGCTTCCGTGCATCTACTTATAATGCACTTCCTGTTGAAAGCGTTAAAGCATTAATAGCTACCATGCAGGAATTTGAACAACAAAATAGCTAATCGGATAATTTAAAAAATTTCTAATAAAACTCTAAATATTACTGATATGACAAAAGTATTAGTCGCAACTGAAAAACCATTTGCCGCTACTGCGGTAAAACAAATAAAAGGCATTTTTGAGGATGCAGGCTACGATTGTACATTTTTTGAAAAGTACAGTGGGCAGGATGAATTTATTGCAGCAGTAAAAGATGCAGAAGCAATGATTGTACGTAGTGACAATGTTAATCCCGAAGTTTTGAACGCTGCCACGAATTTAAAAATTGTAGTAAGGGCAGGAGCGGGGTTCGATAATGTGAACCTCGAAGCAGCAACAAAAAATAATGTGGTTGTAATGAATACACCCGGTCAAAACTCGAATGCCGTTGCCGAACTCGCGCTTGGAATGATGGTTTATCAGGCTCGTAATCATTTTAATGGTACCTCAGGTACTGAACTTTGTTGCAAAAAACTAGGCATCCATGCATATGGTAATGTTGGTAAACTAGTTGCGAAAATTGCAAAGGGTTTTGGTATGGAAGTTTTTGCTTTCGACCCATTTGTTGCAAAAGAAAAGATTGAGGCGGATGAAGTAACTGTACTGGATACTGTTGAAGAGCTATACAGTATATGCGATTACGTTAGCCTTCATATACCCTCTAACGAGCACACAATCATGTCAATAAATTATGATCTGCTTTCGAAAATGAAACCAGGCGCAGTTTTGGTAAATACAGCCCGTAAGGAAGTAATTAACGAAGATGATATGTTGAAGATATTTGAAGATTTTAGCACCTTCAAATATGTATCTGATATAGCACCTACAAATAAGGATATATTTCTCGATAAATATCCAAATCGTTGTTTCTTTTCACCAAAGAAAATGGGAGCCCAAACAGCTGAGGCTAATATTAACGCCGGAAAAGCAGCGGCCCATCAAATAATAAATTTCCTGGAAAAAGGAGATTCAACTTTTAAAGTTAATTAGCACCTACAAACTAATCAATCAGTTAGTTTTTATTTGGTTAATTCTCTGGAAAGATAGTTTCTTTTATTGCTAAATAGAAATATTCTATTGAATTGACATTTAATATATTAACTGCTAAAATATAAAATATAATTTAACTAAAATTTCTATGGAAAATCAAAGAGAAAAAACTGAAAAACCCAGTGCCTTCTTCAGGTTTGAAGACTTAAGAATCTATCATAAATCATTAGACTATACTAACTGGCTGCAGGATGTAACAATGCTTTTCCCTGATAATGATAATTCGCAATTCGTACTACGATTCAATGATTCAGCCCGAAACATTGCATTTTTTATTGCTGAAGGATCGGCCAGAAATAAAAGTCAATTTATTCATTATTTAAAGATGGCCAAAAGTGCTATTAGGGAATGTTTGGTTTTTACTACTCTTTCATATAAGCAAAACAATATTTCTGACACTCAAGAAGAGGAATCAAGGCAGCAACTTATGGAAATGACAAAGATGATTGGAGCACTTATATCATCACTTCAGCGTTCTACGGGTTCTGGTAACAATGGTAACCATAATAACAATTATCGGTACAGCGGTAAGAATAATGATACTACATCTCAACGATCTAAATACAACGGTAATGAAGAAATAAATTTCAATCTTGAGGAAGAGGATTGAAAATTGCTCACTAATCAGTGTCAACAAAGGCAAATAGTTTTTAATTAAATTTATTGAATAAATGGCTACACTTAAAGCTTTTAAAGGATATCGCCCGCCACAAAATATAGTAGTTGATTTGGCATCACGTCCATATGACGTACTTAACTCATCAGAAGCGCGTGCTGAAGCAAGTAGCAACCCTTATTCGCTTTTGCATATTATTAAGCCTGAAATTGATCTTGATGAAACCGTAAATTTATATAGTCAGGAAGTTTACGATAAAGCAAAAGAGAACTTCGAAAAGTTTAAGAGTAACGGGTGGTTAGTAAAGGATGAGGAGGAATATTTGTATATCTATGCACAAACAATGTTCGGCAAAACTCAATATGGTATTGTAGGTTGTGCCAGTGTTGATGATTACATGAACAACGTAATTAAAAAGCACGAGCTTACGCGACCTGATAAGGAAGAAGACAGGATGAAGCATGTACGTATTACAAATGCCAATATGGAACCCGTTTTCTTTTCATACCCTGCTGATGCAGAAATTGATCAAATTGTTGCGGATTATGTAGAGTCCAATAAAGCAGATTATGATTTTACTGCAGATGATGGGGTAGGCCACCATTTTTGGGTTGTTAGAGATAAATTAAAAATTGCCAGAATAATAGCACTTTTTGAGGAATTGCCTTCAACTTATGTTGCCGACGGACATCACCGTACTGCCGCTGCCGCTTTAGTAGGAAATGAGAAAAAATCCCAAAATCCTAACCATACTGGAGATGAAGAATACAACTTTTTTCTGGCAGTACACTTTCCTGATAACCAGCTTACTATTATTGACTATAACCGTGTAGTGAAAGATTTAAATGATTATTCGGTACCTGAATTTTTGAAAAAGTTGGAATTTGCTTTTAGTATTGAAGATAAGGGTGTTAAAATATATAAACCAGCAGCTTTACATAACTTCTCTATGTATCTTGACGGTAGTTGGTATTCACTTACCGCTAACCTTGGAACCTATGATGATAATGATCCAATTGGAATTTTGGATGTAACTATTTTAACTAAGCAGGTACTTGCTCCTTTATTGGATATTAATGACCTGCGTCGTTCAAAACGCATTGATTTTGTTGGAGGTATCCGAGGTCTGGAAGAATTAAAACTAAGAGTTGACAGTGGAGATATGAAGGTAGCATTTGCACTATATCCCGTTAGCATGAAACAGCTTATTGATATCGCAGATAGCGGCCAGATAATGCCCCCAAAAACAACATGGTTTGAACCAAAATTACGCTCAGGCATTGTTGTACATGAACTTTAGAAACTAAAGTTAAGTGATATTAATTTTGAATTCTAATTACCTATTGAAATTCTCTAACATATTTTCTTATTTTTGACGTTGAATTAATAACCTGCGTTGAAATAAATGTCGCAAATTAAATTTAATCTGGTAAAAAAGAAACAATGCATACGTCCTACCTGGCTGGGATGGATTGTAATTTTAATAACATTAGCAGTCATTTTCAGGCTATCGCTTGTCGGTATTTATTATTTTTTGGCCGTTAATAAGCCAGTTAATTCAAAAACACTTGTGCTGGAGGGCTCAGTTCCTACTTATGTTGTTAAGGATGCTTTGGCATATTACAATCAAAACGGCTACGAGAGGTTAATTGTAACTGGCATACCCATTGTTAATTATGAATTTATCTCACCCTTTAAAAGTACAGCTCAGGCTACAATTCCGGCACTTAAACATTATGGATACTTTGATACAGCATATGTAGCTGATATTCCTACAAATATTCTAATCGATAGGACATACAACACGGCCGTTGCTTCGAGGATACTTTTCGATGAAAATAAGAGCTGGCCAAAGAATTTTAACATTTATTCAGTTGGTGTACATGCACGCCGAAGCAAGATGATGTTTAAAAAGGCCTTTGGTTCAGATTATGAAATAGGAATTATTGCTCACAGAGATCGCTCATTCGCTCCCAACCATTGGTGGAAAAGTAGTAAAGGATTTAGAAATATTAGTAACGAATTTGTTGCCACGCTTTATGTATCGATGTTTTTTCATCCGGATTATTTTATGTCTGTAAAAAAAATCGAAGAAGGAAGATATACCGACAAAATATACTATAGCCGTGAAGAGAAGTATCTTAAATTTTCTGATTCAACTTCTTCACCATTTAACACGAAGGAGAGAGAAGCCTTTCAGGGTTTTAATTACTTTGCTCCAAATATAGATTACAGAATTAAAGCACAATTTGTTGTGGATACGACAGCACCTGTTTTCAGTATGAAAACTACCACAAAACGAACTCCAACGTACCGTACTTATGGTTTTATTGACTTTATAATAAATGACACAAATTGTAGATTAACAGCATTTCAAAATATGGATTATAAGAATGATTCGGTGTATGGAGGCACTTTGTTTATCCCTTTTAAAGACTTAACCAACACAGGTACTACATACATGGCTGGAAGATATATTGATATTCCCATTCCGGATACAAACATTGTTCTTTTAGATTTCAATGAAGCATATAACCCTTACTGTGCATATTATGAGAGGTGGTCATGTCCGGTTGTACCACCTGAAAATCATTTGGAAATAGCTATACCGGCAGGTGAAACAAAATTTAAATAGTTAAATTCCGATTAAATGGAAAAGCTCGATATTTCGATGTTATTAGTTGAGGATGATTTAGTTATACGGAATATCTATAAAAAAATATTGTCTAACCACGTTTCAAGATTATATGTAGCTGTTAATGGCGAGGATGGATATAATAGTTACCTAAGAAATAAACCCGACCTTATACTTACCGATATCAAGATGCCCATTATGAACGGGCTTGACATGATAAAAAAAATCAGGAAGATTGATAAATCAATGCGGATTATTATAATGTCGGCTTATGGTGAATCGCGATTTTTTTTAAATGCCATTGAAACTGATGTTAAAGGTTTTCTTGTAAAGCCTGTTGATACGGATCACCTGCTAAATATTATTAGTGAACAGGCAAATGATATTCTTCTTGAAAAGAAGTTGGAAGAAGAGGCAATAAAAAGACAAGCAGCAGAGAATGAGCTCGACAGGAGTGAAGGCATATTGCGAGCCTTATCACAGGCTACGGCAGCATTTTTTAGAAAAGGAGTTAACGATAAAACTGTAGTTGATGTTCTTAAGCTAATTGGAGAGAGGACTGATGTTTCAAGAGTTTACATTTTTAAATTAAATAATATAAAGGGGAAGCAGACCATAAACCATATTTACGAATGGGCTGCCGATGGAATTATTCCGCAAATAAACAATGAGGATCTGCAAAACATCCCAATAAACGACCCTGTATTTAAATCCTGGGCTACCAGAATGAGTAATTATCAAAATGTAATAGGTATTATAGATGATTTTGAAGAACCTACAAAAACCGTTTTAAAAGAACAGGATATTCGATCACTGCTTGCAATACCAATTTTTGTTAAAGATAGTTGGTGGGGTTTTATTGGTTTTGATGATTGTTTAAGTTTCAGGATTTGGTCAGATGCAGAAATTAGCGCGTTGGAATTGCTTGCTTTTAACCTTGGAGGTGCTATTTACAGAAGGGATGTTGAAGAGGAAATGATCAGATTAAACGCTTCGCTGGAAGAGCGTGTTTGGGACCGTACTAAAGACCTTGAGCAGGAAGTAGCTGAGCGAACTATTGCTCAAAGCATGCTTCGCGATAGCGAGGAAAAATACAGACTTATCTATGAAAATGCTAATGATGGAATATTGTTGATAATGAATAATATTATATCGATGGTAAATCCTAAAATGATAGAAATTATAGGTTTACAACCTCGAAAAGTCATTGGCAAAAGTTTTTCTACACTTGTTAAGCCTGAGTTCACTTCTGAAATAAAAAACTATTTTGAAAATAATGAGAAAAATAGTAAAGATTATAAAAGTGAAATGCAGGTTCAAGTGAATAATGGAATTTGGATAGAATTAAAAGCAACTACTATATCCTGGAATAATGAACCAGCAAACCTTGTTTTTGTTTCTGATATCACAAAACAAAAAAAAGCTGAAAAAGAATTGAATGAGTTAAACAGAAACCTTGAAAAACGTATCAGTGAGGAAATTAGCAGGGTTAATGCTCAACAGCAGTTGTTGGTTCAAAAATCGAAGCTCGAATCAATCGGGGAACTATCTGCAGGTTTGGCACATGAGATTAACCAACCTTTAGGGGGTATCTCAATGGGACTCGAAAATATTCTTTTAAATACCCATAATGACAGCGTTGATAATAATTATCTCAGGAAAAAAGTAAACGTGCTTTTCAAAGATATTGACAGAATACAAAAGATAATAGAGCACGTAAGATTGTTTTCAAGAGATCAGGATAATTCAATAATAGAAATAATTTCTGTAAATGATGTAGTTGTTAACGCACTATCTCTTGTTAGTAAGCAGTTTATGGGTCATGATGTTGAATTAGTAGTAAATATACCCAATGATGAAATTGATGTGTTAGGAAACCAATATCGGTTAGAGCAGGTCATTCTTAACATACTATCGAATGCAAAGCAAGCTGTTGATGAAAAAGCGAAGCAGTTTGAATCAGGTAAATTTGCTAAGAAGATTACAATTGATTTAAATAAAAATAATTCGGAAGTAAAAATTATTATTACCGACAACGGCACCGGAATTAATAAAGATATTATCTCGAAAATATTTAACCCGTTTTTTACTACAAAAAGTGAAGAAAAAGGTACAGGTTTAGGATTGTCGATTTCGTACGGAATAATTTCTGAGATGAAAGGTGTTATAGATATTGATAGTGAAGAAGGTAAATATACCCGAGTTGAGATTAAACTTCCAAATATGCAGAATACATGATCAAGAAGATAAATATATTGATTGTAGATGATGAACCACGCGTAGTTGATGAGATAGCTGAGTTTTTAATAGCAAAAAAATTCAATGTCTTTAAAGCTGGAGCACCATCCATAGCTTTTAATTTATTGAGCTTACACGATATAAACATTGTAATACTTGATATAAAGCTTCCCGAAATGGATGGGTTGCAAGTTTTGGTAAAAATTAAAGCCGAGTATCCCGAAATTGAAGTTATAATGATAAGTGGGCATGGTGACATGGATACGGTAATACAAGCTATGAGAAGCGGTGCTACCGACTATTTTGCAAAACCATTCAGGCTGTTTGATATCAATAATGCAATTATGCGCACGCAGAGGTATATGGAGCTTAACAAAAAGCTTAAAACTGCGCAGAAGAATGTTGACAAACTATCAAAAAAAATATTAAATAATATTGGCACACAGCTTCTCGGTAATAGTGAAGCTATGAAACACCTTATTAGAATGATGAGTAAGGTTGCTAAATCCGAAAATACTTCTGTCTTGATACTTGGTGAAAGCGGTACCGGTAAAGAGCTTGTTGCTAATGGCATTCATCAATTAAGCAAGCGAAGTAATAATATGTTTTACTCGGTTAATTGTTCTGCAATCCCTGAAAGCTTGTTCGAAAGTGAATTTTTTGGTCATAAAAAAGGTTCATTTACCGGTGCCTTAGAGGATAAAGCAGGATGGTTTGAGATCGCTGATGGTGGAACATTGTTTCTTGATGAAATTAGTGATATGCCATTAGGGCAACAAGCAAAATTACTCAGGGTACTTGAAGAAAGAGTTGTAAGTAAAGTTGGTTCAAGAACTAGTAAGCAAGTGGATGTAAGAGTAATTACGGCATCGAATACTAAACTTGAGGATTTGGCTTCAGAAAATAAATTCCGCCAGGATTTATTTCATCGGTTAAGTGTTTTTGTAATTAATATCCCTTCTTTACGTGAAAGAAAAGAAGATATCCGATTACTATTTGACTATTATTTAAGGCAATACAGTATTCAAATGGAGAAAAGTATACAATTTTCGGATCCGGCAGTTATTAACGCGATTACCGATTATGACTTTCCGGGTAATATCCGGGAGTTAAAAAACATTATTGAAAGGGCCGTAATTTTGTGTGATGGAGATACTATTCTGCCTGAACACATTTCATTCTCACAAATTTCAGTTCCTGAGATTTCTCATCAAAGTGCAGAAACTTCCAATTTTGTACAACAGAATTACGATAATCTAGATTTGGAGTTTCATGAAAAGAAATTAATTCAAAAGGCATTAATAAGCACAGGCAATAATAAATCGAAAGCTGCAACCCTATTAAATGTAACATGGCAGGCACTCGACAGAAGAATGAAGAAATTTGGGTTGGAGTAATGATATTGCTTGTGAAATTCTTATCACAATTTAAAACTTAGCTGATTTTATAAAATACATAAAAAAAAACTCCGACCTGTTTCCAGACCGGAGTTTTTATTTATTGCATTATCATATTATTTTACGGCTTTTACAATTGCTTTAAAAGCTTCAGGATTATTCATAGCTAAATCAGCTAGTACTTTCCTGCTTATTTCGATGTTTTTAGCATGTAATTTGCCCATAAACACTGAATATGACATATCGTAAAGTCGGGCAGCAGCATTAATTCTTTGTATCCATAATGCTCTGAAATTACGTTTTTTAACTCGTCTGTCGCGGTAGGCATATACCTGGCCTTTTTCGTATGCATTTTTAGCAACCGTCCAAACATTTTTTCTCCGACCAAATTGTCCTTTGGTCTCTTTCATGATCTTTTTTCTGTGTGCTTTTGAAGCAACGGCGTTTACTGATCTTGGCATTTTAATTATTTTTTTTTATCATCATAGCGCTTCTAACAGAAGACTTTGCGAGCTATGACAAACGTTAAACATTAGGTTTAGCTACGAATCAACATTCTGATATTTTTCTCATCTGCTTTGTCTATAATAGCAAAGTAAGTTAAGTTACGTTTGCGCTTCTTAGACTTTTTAGTCAGAATGTGACTTTTGTAAGCATGCTTTCTTTTAATTTTACCAGAGCCGGTAAGAACAAATCTTTTCTTAGCACTGGATTTTGTTTTCATTTTTGGCATTACTTAAAATTTAATTATTAGTTATTATTGAAATATTATTTTTTTGATGCGATAATCATTATCATTCTTTTACCTTCTAGTTTAGGTAATCGTTCTACTTTACCGTATTCTTCTAACTCTTGTGCAAATCTCAGAAGTATATACTCGCCTTTGTCTTTATAAATTATTGAACGCCCTTTAAAAAATACGTCAACCTTAACTTTAGCGCCATCCTCTAAGAATTTAATAGCGTGCTTTAATTTAAAATTAAAGTCATGATCATCTGTATTAGGACCCAACCTTATCTCTTTTACAACAATTTTAGCAGATTTAGATTTAATTTCTTTTTGTTTCTTTTTTTGCTCATAAAGAAACTTTTTATAGTCTATAACCTTGCAAACCGGAGGGTTAGCCGATGGTGAAATTTCTACAAGATCCAGATCTTGTTCTTCCGCTAAATTAAGAGCATCTCTCAATTGAAATATGCCGGTTTCAATATTCTCGCCCACTAATCTTACAACTGGAGCAGTAATATACTTGTTTATTCTGTTAGGATCTTCCTTTTTTACAAAAGGTTTACGTGGTCCTCTTTTACCTCTAAATTGTGCTATTGTTGTGTCCTCCTATATTAGTTAATAATTACTTTAAATTCATCAATTTCTCAACTTCTGAGTTTATGATATCTGAGATTTCCTGGATACCAAATGTTCCTAAATCACCCTCTCCATGTTTTCTTACGGCTACTGTTCCATCACTTTCTTCCTTTTCTCCCACAATAAACATAAAGGGTATCTTTTTTAATTCGGCATCTCTAATTTTTCTACCGGTTTTTTCACTTCGTGTATCAATAATTCCACGAATCCCATTTTTACCGAGCGAATTTAGTACATTTTTTCCGTAATCGTTGTATTTTTCGCTAATAGGCAGAATAATAACCTGGTCGGGAGTAAGCCATAAAGGGAAATTACCGCCGCAATGCTCGATTAGAACGGCTACAAATCTTTCCATTGAACCAAAAGGTGCGCGGTGAATCATAACAGGTCGGTGCTTTCCATTATCAGCACCAATGTATGTTAGATCAAACCTTTCAGGTAAATTGTAATCAACCTGAATTGTACCTAATTGCCATTTTCTGCCAATTGCATCTTTAACAATAAAATCCATTTTAGGTCCGTAAAAAGCTGCTTCGCCAAATTCAACTATTGCGTTAAGTTTCCTTTCTTCTGCAACTTCAATTATTGCTGCCTCTGACTTTTGCCAATTTTCATCACATCCAATGTATTTATCTTTGTTGTTAGAATCTCTGAGGGATATTTGAATAATCACATCCTTAAAGTCGAGAGCAGTAAAAATACGTTCAATTATGTCAATTACGTTATTAAACTCTTGTTTTAATTGGTCGGGTGTACAAAAAATATGTGCATCATCCTGCGTAAAACCACGAACCCTTGTTAATCCATGCAATTCACCACTTTGTTCATATCTGTAAACAGTTCCAAATTCAGCATATCTTATTGGCAATTCCTTGTACGAATGAGGCCTTGCGTTATATATTTCGCAGTGATGTGGGCAGTTCATTGGTTTCAGAAAAAATTCTTCACCGGCAACAGGGGTTGAAATTGGTTTAAATGATTCTTCACCGTATTTCTGATAATGGCCTGAAATTTTATACAAATTCACATTACCAATATGAGGAGATATGACTGGTTTATAGCCTGCGTCTTTTTGAACTGTTTTAAGGAATTGCTCTAATCTTTCCCGCAATTCGGCTCCTTTTGGTAACCATAATGGAAGACCAAGGCCTACTTTGTTTGAAAATGCAAATAAATCAAGCTCCTTCCCCAAAAGTCTATGATCGCGCTTTTTTGCTTCATCAAGCAAAATAAGGTACTCATCCAGTTCCTTTTTCTTGGGGAACGTAATACCGTATATTCTGGTAAGTTGTTTTCTTGATTCATCACCACGCCAATAGGCACCAGCCACTTTTGTTAGTTTAATGGCCTTGATAACTCCTGTATTTGGAATATGTGGGCCACGACATAAGTCGGTAAAACCACCGCTTTGGTATAACGATATTTCTCCGTCTTCAAGCTCACTTATAAGCTCTATCTTATATTCATCACCTTTATTGCTAAAAAACCTCAGAGCCTCAGCTTTGGATACTTCCCGCCTCACAAATTCCTGTTTTTCACGTGCTAATTCCTGCATTTTCCTTTCTATCTTTTCAAGATCCTTTTCTGAAATATCGTAGTCAAGAAAATCTATATCATAATAGAAACCATTTTCGATATCAGGACCAATACCAAATTTAACACCCGGATAAAGTATTTCAATAGCTTCTGCCATTAAATGTGCTGAAGAATGCCACATAGCAGCCTTTCCATCATTATCATTCCATGTTAGTAGTTGTAGTGAAATATCATTATTAATTGGTCGTGTAGCATCCCAAACCTCTCCGTTTACTTTAGCAGCCAATACGTTACGTGCAAGACCTTCGCTAATATCATACGCTATTTTGAGAGCAGTAATGCCATCATTATATTGTTTAACAGAATTATCGGGTAATGTTATATTAATCATTATAAACTAGTCTCTCAAAAAATTGGCTGCAAAAGTACAAAAATACGTGTAACTATCAATTAATTAGTAAACTAATTTTGTAAAAAGATACAATGAAAATTCCTGGATTTATAGTGTTGTCGTTTTAACGTGTTAATGCCTGAATGCTATACATTTCGTAGGTTGAGTAAATATGTTTACCATGCTAAAGAAAGCAAAAACCCACAACTTTCGTTGTAGGTTTCCTTCTTGCCTGTAAGCATGTTGCGGAGGGTAAGGGATTAATTGTATTGATCCCAACAGGGGGGTTACCTAGCAAGCATAGAAACCCAATCCTCTGTCGAGGATTTAGGGTTTTGTTTTTTATGTCGAAATCCAAACAAATTTGATTTCTCCCTAAAAAACAAAATCCCCAACTGTCGTTGAGGGTTTCATTTTGCGGAGGGTAAGGGATTCGAACCCTTGGTCCGCTTGCGCGGACAACGGTTTTCGAGACCGCCCCATTCGACCGCTCTGGCAACCCTCCTACGGCAAAATTAATAAAATGTGGCTTTCTTCATTACTCACATTATTAAACTTGGAGTAATTCAGTTTTTTTTCTTTAATTTGATATTTAATTATACGAGATGAAGAAAAAAAATGGCCACTCAGGATTTGGTGCAGAATTATTACTTGTACTTGCTGCAATAGTATGGGGATTTGCATTCGTTGCTCAAAAGGCAGGAATGGAAAGTATTGGACCGATGGCATTTAATGGTATAAGGTTTATACTTGGTGCCCTTGCATTAATTCCTGTTATTTTATTTTTTGAAAAAAAAATTCAAATAGCTGGCAAAGTTCTTAATGGCAGTAATGAACTCTGGAAAGCTGGGTTAATAAGCGGCCTTGTGTTATTTATTGCTGCTTCAATACAACAAATCGGTATAGTTTATACAACAGCAGGCAACGCAGGTTTTATAACAAGTATGTATGTAATTCTTGTTCCCGTACTCGGTTTGGTTGTTAAACAAAAAATAAATATTCGAACCTGGATAGGTGCAATAATAGCTTTAGCGGGATTGTATTTTCTATCTGTTAGTGAAGGGTTAACTTTGGTAATCGGTGACGTTCTGGTTTTCGGAAGTGCCTTTTTTTGGGCAATTCAGGTATTATTGGCAAGCTATTACGCGGTAAGAGTTAACGTTATAAAGCTGGCAGCCATTCAGTTTGCTTTAACTGGAATATTAAGTCTTGTTATTTCATTTTTTACAGAAATTTATGGACTCCAAAATATCTTTGATGCCCTTATTCCAATTTTATATGGAGGAATAATGTCGGTAGGGTTAGCATTTACACTACAATTGATAGCACAACAAAAAGCAAAACCCTCACATGCAGCTATTATCCTAAGTACTGAATCAGTGTTCGCAGCGATAGGAGGGTGGTTGATATTGAGTGAAAAATTAACGAATATTGAAACAATGGGTGCAGTGTTAATGCTAACAGGAGTTATTGTTTCTCAATTGAAAAGAAAGAATTAATTTCTCATATCAACTCCAATATTGATATTCGAATCTTCGATTGGCCAAAAGTGGCCGTATATAAATGAAGCTGAGCCAATACTTATTGTTGATGAGCCACTTTTTGTAACAGTAATACTGACATTAATAATTCCTGACATAAATTTTGAAGAAACATCGTAATTGATGAAAATTGAACTTTTATCATTTTTTGGAGGTGTATACTTATAATTAACGATGGTGCCATCTATTGTCCTTCCTCCAAGCCCGTTTTCCGACAAATAAGTATGTGTTTCAAACTGTATTACAGCACGCTCACCGTCCACCAATAAAAAATTAAGCCGGCGGGATACAGGTACCGCATTAATCTTTTCAATTTGAGCAACAAATTGACGGTCTTGTGCAAGTTTTTGATAAACCAGCCAGTCAGCAGCCTCCTTCTCTTCTTTCTCTTTTTTCTTTATCTCTTTTTCTGCTTTGCGCTGATTTTTAGTTGTCATTTTAATATCTTCCTGTGCATTGGAAAACATAAATAGCATTGACAGCATGCTTACCAGGATTAGTTTAGCTGTAGGTTTCATAATGATAAATTTTCTTGCAAAGATAACAACTCCGGAGCTTTATAGCAAGCATATTGCAAATAACCACCCATTTATAGCAATTACAAAACTGACTGACCACATAGTAATTTATTTTGTGCCAGATTATTATCCTAGCAGAAAACTCAAATCCGACCCTGACTCATATTCTGCCGGTTCTTCTCCAAACTGAAATAATCTTGCATTACGGTTGCCAAGTAATTTCATTGAGGCGCCGTTAACATATAGAAGACTGGCTTCGCGTAACCCCAGTACCTTAACTTTTCTGTTCACAACAAGAAACTCTTCAATACGCTGCTGACGTGTTTCTCCACCATGACCCTCTGGATTTGCATCTAAATAATGCGGATTGATTTGGAAAGGTATTACTCCCATGCATTTAAAACTCGTTGGTTCAATAATTGGCATATCATTGGTTGTCATTAACGATGGACATGCAACATTCGATCCGGCACTCCATCCCATATATGGTATTCCCGATTCAGTACTGTTTTTAATAGCATCCATAATTCCGGTTTTTTGCATTTCGGCTACAATGTGAAAAGTATTACCACCGCCAACAGCTATTGCTTCAGATTCATTAATTAACTTTACAGGATCAGCAGAATTATGTACAGATACTATTTCAAAGCCTAGTGAACCAAAAACTTCACTAACTCTTGATGTGTAAACATCGTATGAAGCTTCAAGGCTTTCCTCCGATAACCCAACTCCTGCGTAAGGTACAAAGGTTACTTTTTTAACATTTTCGGCAATAAGAAAATCTTTAATATACTTTTGAGGCCATGCCAGATACGCTTCTCCGGCCATGGTTGAATTACTGATTAATAATAATTTTTTATTCATAGTTTGTGATTTATATTTAATAGCTAAAATAACAGATTTTATCTTAACGGACATTATTTAAAATACGGTTTTTTAAATACGCTATTTTGAAATTATTATACCATCTATCCCCTAGAGTATATTCCTGTAATGCTTCATTTACAGGTTTTTGCAATTCATTATCGCGATCTGCAAACTGTTTTGCAATATCGATTGTAACGCCTTTTATGCTTTTTGCAAGGCCTCCCTGATCTTTGAAAATTTTAACATATTGAAAACCGATATCAGGTTTGTCATTATTAAGATAGTGTATTGCTGTTACTACTGTTAATTGTGGTAATTTTTGGTTGGTGATAAAGGCAATAAGGCTGGGAAAATAAATGTCGTAGTGAAAAAGATCGTGATAATTATAGTAGTCTATCAAACTGATATACTGGTCGATTACATCCAAATATCCTTTATTAAACAGCTTTTCAGATATGTTATTGTATTGCTTATAAAAATACAATACGCTACTATACTGATTAATTAGTTCCTGAACTTCTGTGTCCGATATATTACATTCGGGATAAGTAACCACGAGCAATTCAGCTTCATTTAATAGTACGCTTATCCTATTGAACTGCTTGTTTTTAACAGCAATATGTATTTTCTTTATTGCATCAGAATATTTAATTTTATGGGATAAGCACGTGCGTGATACCATTTGATCATTAAGCTCTTCTATTGCCAGGTTAATTTTGTTATTGTTATTGGAAAAATATTCCTCATTAAGTCTGGCCGCATCATCATATATGTTTTCGGCTTCAAACATTCTATTAGCCCATGTATGATACTTTCCCTGATCAATTAATTTAATTATTTCAGGTTCAGCGGCTAGCTTAATTAATCTATCTAATTCAATTAAATCTCCACTCAAGTGTTGCTGTATAGATTTGGCATTTAGTAAGTTATCCAACGCCATTTCAGGTTGTTTGGCATCGATGAGAATTTCACCGCGTTGCAAAAATTCCAGAAATAATGAATATGATAGCTTATCAAACCTACTATTCTTACTTCCCAAATAGGAAGAATTATCTGATAAATACCGTGTTGCTGATAAAAATTGCTGGTAAGCGTCAGGAAATTGCCCTTCTCCAATAAGCTCTTCAAGTTTATTTAATTTTAAGTTTAATTTTCCGCGATGTGCAGAAGCTAAAGCTGTTTCAATCAATGTACATTGCGATGAGTTATTGAGCTTTGTGCAAATTCTTGTTCCGGCGTCGAGTCGCACTAAAGCGTTTTCAAATTCTCCAGCGTCAATATATTGCAATGCGATTTCATACTGCAATTTTAAATAACTGTTAAACGTAGAATCGGGTAAATTTACATCAGCAATTATATTTAAGTTTGCATCAAATACATCATCGGCTTTATTAAAATATATTGAAGCTAATTCTATATTATTTGCCCTAAAGGCAACATTACCAACACTAAGATATGATGATGCTACACCATCTAATGCTATTAATACTGCTGAATAGTATTCGGGAGTTATAACTGCATTAAACCAATTATGGATTTTAAGAGAATTGTTAAGAATCAATAAGGCATCTGTAAAATTATCATCAGCACTAAGTTCATTAGCTATATTAACAAATTCATCAAAAATGCACTGAGTTAGCCTTCTTGATTCAATTGAATTTGTGCTATTGTAAAATTCAGTTACTAATCTTAGATTTTCTTTGGCATTTTCATTCGTGTCAATTTTGGCAAACTCTTCATATGCAGATGCATCGGCAGGCTGTAATAGCTTAGCTTTTTTTAGGTGCTGTGATGACAGTTCGCAGTAATAGCTGCAAAAATCCATTGGGTTTAATCTCTCATGCCCAATACTCGAAATTTGTTGACTAAAGAGAGTAGTTGCCCGATTTGATAACCGCTGGAGCTTCTTATTTAATTTTAATAAGCCTATCGGATCAAAGTTTTCCAGATTTAGACTTGTCGTGAAATTATGGCCGCTGATGTAGTTATCAACTCTGTTAATTTCAATTTTACCAATAAATATTTTCTCAACAGTTTGATTATTAGTAACAATGTGTTTATTATTTTCATTTATAAGATCATCCAATAGTTTTCCATAGGAATAATAATAATCAATATTTTTAGTAAGATTCTGAAGTTTCTGAAACTGTATCTCATCATAATAAAACTGTAAATCAGAAATGGATGCGCTTACATCTCCGATATTAGATGAAAGATAATCGGTTAGATCTATTGTTAAGGTTTTGCCCGTGGTAGAGCCTGATATAGCTATAATATCCCGCTTATGCCTTCCATTATATAATGTTAAATTGGCATTAAACCCAGATGGCCATAACATGGAATCCACATTAAAATCCCTTAATGTCAAATTTCCCTCAAGGCTTACTCCTGTCATACTAATTTTTGCTGATAAGTTGTTATCTGTATCAAGTGATATCCTTATCATTATCCGTGCTTTAGCGTCTAATGATATTTGGCGGATATCAATGTTGTTTTTGTAACCAAGCATGGAAAATATTTCTTTACCGAATCCATTTTCAGATAGTTTACTGTAGTTAATTTTTTCCCTAACTATTGCATTCGATTCAAAATACTCCTGTGAATAACCTGCAAACACCAATAGAAAAGAAAATAAAAAGGAAACCTGTTTAATCATACTCTGCGAAAATATCGTGCAAATGTATTGAAGGTAATTGCAAACACAAAGTGATATTTAAAAAATAAATACCTTTGAATTTATTAATTAAACCGAAAATCTGTAATGATGATTAAAAGAATTACACTGGTATCATTTGCCATACTGATTATGCTACCTCAAGTACTAGCTAAAGAAGTAACTGCTGATAAGGCAAGATTGGTTGCACATAATTTTTATTTTAAAAGGAATAATCAAAGCATGCGGCTGGACTATACTGATAAATTTATTGATAATGTGTTTCCAATAAATATTAAAGCAAAAAATGTAATCTATTTTATTAATTTTTTAAAAGGGGGGTGGGTTGCTGTAAGTGCTTCAGATGCTATTATGCCGGTTCTTGCATATTCGTTTGCAGGTAGTTATAGTCAGCTAAATCCTCCTGCAAACTTTTTATCATGGATTTCGCAATACAATAATCATATTTACTATGCACTAACTGAAGATTTACAGCCAAATTCTGATGTAAATAAACTTTGGTCATATTATTTAACTGATGTACCACATAACTTGTTAAGAAACAATAACAGCAGAAGTATTGAACCACTTTTAACTACAACCTGGGACCAGGGTTTATATTATAATGAAATGTGCCCTTCTGATCCGGGGGGCCCGGGAGGTCATTGTTATGCCGGTTGTGTTCCTACTACCATGGGGCAGGTTTGTAATTATTTCAGATTTCCGCAAACAGGAACAGGCTCTTACTCATATCAGTGTCCGCCATATGGAGAATTAAGTGCTGATTTCGGAAATTCAAATTATAACTGGAATGAAATGCCCGTTAACCTTACAACAAATAGTTTGGCTACTGCACAGATATTATATCATTTAGGTGTGTCGTGCGATTTAGTATACGGCCCTAATGGTTCAGGTATGTATAACCATAAGGCCGCCTATGCGCTTCGTACGTTTTTTAAATATTCACCCGAAACGCAATATGTTTATCGCGACAGTACAAATTTAAACTGGGATAGCTTACTAATTTCTCATCTCGACAGAAAGATACCAATGTATTATGCCGGTTGGTCGATTCCTAATGTTGCTGGCCATGCATTTGTTTGTGATGGCTACCAGGATAGCAGTTATTTTCATTTTAACTGGGGGTGGAGTGGCTCGTATGATGGTTATTTTTACACCGGTTATCTTACGCCAGGTGGTAGCAACTTCAACCTTGCACAGGAAGTAATTATTAATTGTTTTCCCGATACAGTTAATTATCAATATCCTGCTTATTGTATTGGGGCAGATACACTAGTTGGGATAGGCGGAACACTGGATGATGGAAGTGGTCCTGTTTATAATTATGACGACAATTTGAATTGCAGCTGGCTTATTTCTCCTTTCGACTCCGTTAATTTTATCACACTTGAGTTCATAAAATTTAACACGAATGAAAAGGACACACTTTTTATCTATGACGGTAATTCTGCGGAAGCTCAGTTACTTGGTTCGTTTTCAGGGAGTAGTGTTCCTTCAGATCTAGTTTCGTCGGGCGATGAACTTTTTATTAATTTTATAACTGATAATGATATTACTGACGAAGGGTGGTTAATAAGTTACTCATCCAGTATTCCCCAATACTGTGGTAATACAATGATTACTGCACCATTCGATACAATTTCGGATGGAAGCGGCCCTGCTAATTATCATAACCTCACAATGTGTTTGTGGATAATTCAGCCTGAAGCAGGATTAGATATCACGTTGAATTTTATTGAGTTTAGTACTGAAGAAGGTCATGACTTTGTTAGTATTTATGATGGAAACGATAAGATAGGCCAATTTTCGGGAAGTGAGTTACCTGATGAGCTAACTGCTACGAGTGGAATTATGACGATTGCTTTTTCAACCAATTCCTCAATAACCGATACTGGTTGGGAGGCACATTATACAACATCGCCGGTAGGCTCCGGTGAATTGGAAGTAATAAATGAAATGAAAGTGTTTCCAAATCCTGCTAACAAATTGATTAATATCGAATTAAACGAAACTGTTGTATTTACAGATGTTTACATTTACGATATCTACGGTAAGATAGTTTTGAAAAGCGATGACAACGATTGCAAATCGATCGTTGTTAATACTTCCGGTTTACAGAGAGGAATATACTTTGTAAAGATCACTACTAAAAATCAAACCACAATAAAAAAAGTAATAATAAAGCAATGAAACTTTAGAAGTTTGGCTTTAGGGAGTATTTTGTATAGAAATCTTCAATAACTTTTACCGCTTCTTCCACTGTATCAACTAACTGAAAAATTTTGAGGTCCCCAGTGCTGATGTTTCCTTCTTTAAGTAGCCTTTCATGTATCCAATCAATAAGTCCGCTCCAATAATCTTTATTTATCATTACAATTGGAAAATTCACAAGCTTATCGGTTTGGATAAGCGTAATAGCTTCAAATAATTCATCCAAAGTTCCAAACCCTCCCGGTAATACAATATATCCCTGCGAATATCTCATAAACATAAGCTTACGCGTAAAGAAATAGTCGAATTTAATTAATTTATCAGGATCAATATAACTGTTGGCCACCTGCTCAAAAGGTAGGCTAATATTTAAACCAACCGATTTACCCCCGGCAATATGAGCACCTTTATTAGCTGCTTCCATAACTCCGGGTCCTCCACCGGTAATAATACCAAAACCTTTTTTTGTAAGAAGGTAGGCAACTTCTTCAGCGGTTTGGTAGTATTCATCGCCCATTTTGGTACGTGCCGAACCAAATACTGCAACACAAGGTCCTATTTTTGCAAGAGTTTCGTACCCATCAACAACTTCCGACATAATTTTAAAAACCGACCATGAGTCGTTAGCCTTTATCTGATCCCATGATTTTGGTTTAAATTCCGCACGCATCCTGGCAATTTCATCCTTATTCATATCAATATGATTTAATATTTCTGTTTATCAGTTATTTTGGTTCTCACATCCGGCTCCTGCATCCTTCAATTCTTTTTTAATATAATACGCAGTTTTACTGGCAGTATTGTTCATTATTTCTTCAGGTGTACCTTCACAAAGTATCGCACCACCACTTTCGCCACCCTCAGGACCCAAGTCGATTATATGATCGGCTACCTTAATCACTTCCATGTTATGTTCAATAATAATAATTGTATTACCCTTATTTACCAGCTTATCAAGTACTCCAAGCAATACTTTTACATCTTCAAAATGTAGTCCTGTAGTCGGTTCATCAAGAATATACAGAGTGTTGCCCGTATCTTTTTTCGATAATTCGGCAGCCAGCTTTACCCTCTGTGCCTCACCTCCCGAAATTGTGGTTGACGATTGCCCAAGTGTAATATATCCTAAACCTACATCCTGTAAAGCTACCAACTTACTGGTTATAAAGTGTATATTTTTGAAAAACTCACTTGCCTGGTTCATTGTCATATTAAGGACATCGTTAATAGATTTGCCTTTATATCTCACTTCCAGAGTTTCGCGGTTATATCTTTTGCCCTGACAATCGTTACAATGAACATAAACATCAGGCAAAAAGTTCATCTCAATAGTTTGAACGCCAGCTCCTTTGCATGTTTCGCAACGACCTCCCTTTACGTTAAAAGAAAATCGACCTGGTTTGTAGCCCCTTATTTTAGATTCAGGAAGACTGCCATAAAGCTTTCTTATTTCATCAAATACTTTCGTGTATGTAGCAGGATTAGAACGTGGAGTGCGCCCAATTGGCGACTGATCGATTTCAATAACTTTGTCGATATTATCAATTCCTTCAATTGAATGATAGGGCAGGGGGTCTTTTAAAGAACGATAAAAATGATTGCTTAGAATGGGATAGAGGGTGTTATTAATTAAGGATGATTTGCCACTGCCCGAAACGCCGGTCACGCATATAAATTTCCCAAGCGGAAATTGTACATCAACATTTTTAAGATTGTTACCCGCTGCGCCTTTTAAAGATATATATTTTGAATTTCCCTCTCTTCTGTGCTTCGGTATTTGAATTTTACGTCTGCCAACAAGATAATCGGCTGTTACTGAACCGTTTTTTTTAATTGTCTCAGGAGGTCCCTGGGCTACAATTTCACCCCCATGTCTGCCGGCACCCGGGCCTATGTCAATAATATGATCCGCTGCTAATATTGTATCTTTATCATGCTCAACAACTATTACAGAATTCCCAATATCCCGTAAATTTTTTAATGCTTCTATAAGTTTCAAATTGTCATGTTGGTGAAGACCAATGCTTGGTTCATCGAGAATATACAATACTCCTGTTAACTGCGAACCTATTTGAGTTGCAAGCCTAATACGCTGCGATTCGCCACCTGACAGGCTTCTTGCGGGTCTGTAAAGGTTAAGATAACCAATACCAACATCGAGTAAAAAGTCGAGCCTTGTATTTATTTCTCTAATAATTTCATGGGCAATTGTTTTTTGATTTACATCCATTTTCTCCTCAGCCGTATTCATCCATAACCGAAGTTTTGAAATGTCCATTTGAGAAAGTTCTGCGATATTTTGCCCGCCAATAATAAAGTTTAACGATTCTTTCTTTAAGCGTGCTCCTCCACAATCATCACATGTGTGCCTGTTTGTAAACGAATTTGCCCACCTCCTTGAAATATGAGATGAATTTTCGCTGCTGAAATTTTCAATATATTTTATTATTCCCTCAAACGAAAGGGTATAGGTTGATGTGATTCCAAGATATTCTTTTTTTACTTCAAAGGTTTGATTTGATCCGTGCAATATAGTATGAATAGCCTGCTCAGGAATATCACTAATGGGTGTGTTCATTGTGAAACCGTATTTCAGTCCAATTGCTTCAATCTGATTAAAAACCCAATTATTTTTGTATTCACCTAAAGGTGCTAATCCTCCACGTTTGATGCTTAACGTTGCATCGGGCATTATTTTTTTTAAGTTTACTTCTTTAACAAACCCAAGACCGCTGCAGCGTTCACAAGCACCATAGGGTGAATTGAATGAGAAAGTATTAGGTTCGGGTTCATCGTACGACATCCCTGTTGTGGGACACATTAGCTTGCTACTAAAATGCCTAATAATATCAGTATCTTCATCAATTATCATTAAAGAGCCCTTCCCTAACTTCATAGCAGTTTTAACGGTACGTTTTACCCTGTCACTCTGGTCAGGATTTATTTGTAACCTGTCTATCACTGCCTCAATATCATGAACTTTATATCGGTCTAATTGTAAGCCAAAAGAAATTTCACGTATTTCTGAATCAACTCTTACTTTTAAAAAGCCCTGTTGGCGGGTTTGCTCAAAAAGTTCTCTGTAGTGACCTTTACGTCCTTTAACAAGTGGCGATAGTACGCTTATCTTTTTTCCATCGAATTCCTTAAGGATTATTTCTGAAATTTGTTCTTCATTATAATGTACCATTATCTCGCCTGTGGCGAATGAATATGCTTTTGATGCTCTTGCATATAAGAGGCGAAGGTAATCGTAAACTTCTGTTATGGTTCCTACTGTTGATCTCGGATTTTTGTTAACTGATTTTTGCTCGATTGAAATAACAGGGCTGAGTCCGGTAATACTATCAACATCAGGTCGTTCCATATTGCCGATAAATTGCCGTGCATAAGCCGATAAAGTTTCCATATAACGACGCTGACCCTCAGCATATATTGTATCGAATGCAAGCGATGATTTTCCACTTCCACTAAGACCTGTAATAACAACCAACCTGTTGCTTGGGATGCTTACATCAATGTTCTTCAAGTTGTGAACACGAGCTCCAAGTACTTCTAACTTGCCGTTTTCAATATATTTTGTTTTGCTCATTTACACAAATCAATTGCTCGTAATTATTCCGTTTCGGCGTAAATTTTTTTCTCTTATGTGATATTATGATTAAAAAAGTAGGTGATTATTCATACATTATTTTTGTGTTATTACTTCAAATAAATTGCAAAAATAAGAAATTAAGCCCTTGGGGTTCGTTTAAAACGGACTTACAAAATCTTTAAACAGTGTACTTTCTTTATCTTTTGCTGATAGCGTGGGATTTTCAATTTTCCAATCAATATTTAAATCAGGGTCATTCCACAGTATACTTCCTTCCGATTCTTTGTTGTACACATTTGTGCACTTATAAAAGAAAACTGTGTCATCTTCCAGCGTAACAAAACCATGAGCAAAACCCGGCGGAATCCAATACATCCATTTATTATCATGATTAAGCTCAACGGAAGCCCATTGTCCGTATGTTCCAGATCCTTTTCTTAAATCAACAGCTACATCCAATACTGCTCCATTCATAACTCTAACAAGTTTACCCTGAGAATATGGGGGTTTTTGAAAATGTAATCCCCGTAGTACACCCTTGCCTGATTTTGATTCATTATCCTGAACAAAATTTTGGTCAATACCATAACTCGTAAAAGCCTCTTTATTGTACGATTCAAAAAAATAACCTCGGTTATCTTCAAAAACTCTGGGCTTAACTATGTAAAGATCTGGTATTTTAGTTTTAACTATTTCCATTTGGTTATTAAATGTTTGAACAGTAAAAATAATACTTTATGTGATTCACAATTGTCCGTTCATTATAAATTGGTAATTTTGCCGCTTTTAATTTTGTAATGCAATTCAACCGATTTCTTCTATTTATATTATTGCTTTTTATTGGATTTATTGTTCCTGCACAAGAAAATATTATCCACGAAAGAGTATATAATACAACGCGTATCATTGGTTCATCGCCAGTTATTGACGGACTGATTAATGATGAAGCCTGGGAACAGGTGGATTGGTCGGGCGATTTTACTCAACGTGAGCCATTCGAATTTGAGCCCCCATCTCAGCAAACAGCTTTTAAAATATTATTTGACGATAACAATTTGTACGTGGCCATTAGGGCATTCGACACAAAACCCGATAAAATTGAAAAAAGGCTTTCCCGCCGTGATGGGTTTGACGGCGATTGGGTTGGAATTGGTTTTGATAGTTATAATGATAAACTAACCGGGTTTAGCTTTGGGGTTACTGCAGCAGGTGTAAAGGCCGATTTAATAGTGATCAATGATAATCAATTAGATGATACATGGGATCCAGTGTGGTATGTTAAAGTAAGTGTAGATGATAAGGGTTGGATTGCCGAAATCAAAATTCCTCTTACGCAGCTTAGGTTTGCAAATACGAAGGATCATGTTTGGGGAATAGAGGTTATGCGACAACTATTTCGTAAGGAAGAATTTTCAGTTTGGCAAATGATTCCCCAGGATGCATCCGGTTGGGTAAGCATGTGGGGCGAATTAAGAGGTATCTACAACATTAACCCTAAAAAAGAAATTGAGTTAATTCCTTACGTAATGGGAAGCATTGAAAAAAATGAAAAAGTGGAAGGTGACCCGTTTTCTACCGGAACTGAATGGAGTTACAACGCAGGATTAGATGGTGAAATAGCTGTAACTAACGACCTAACATTGAACTTTACGGTTAATCCTGATTTTGGGCAGGTTGAAGCTGATCCTTCAGAGGTAAATTTAACAGCTTTCGAATCTTACTTTCAGGAAAAGAGGCCTTTCTTTATTGAAGGAAGTAATATATTTAACTTCCCTCTTATTGAAAACCATAATAGTACAAATATGTTTTACTCAAGAAGGATTGGAAGACGACCTCATTATTACCCGGATTCATACGAAAATGAGAGTGTAAATATGCCTGAGTTTACAAGAATACTTGCGGCTTTCAAACTATCTGGTAAAACTCGTAATGGTTGGTCGGTTGGAGTAATGGAAAATATAACCAATCGCGAAATTGCTGAAATTGATTCGCTGGGATATAGAAAATCAGAAACTGTTGAACCAACAACGAATTTTTTTAATATCAGATTACAGAAGGATATCAATAATGGAAATACTATAGTTGGAGGTATGGTTACCGCAACTAATAGATTTATTAATGACGAGAATCTTAAATACCTCCCAGGTGGAGCTTATACCGGAGGTTTAGACTTAACAAAATACTGGAACGACAAAAACTATTATATAGCTGCTAAAGGATTTTATAGCCATATTACCGGTGATTCATCAGCAATTACCTATTTGCAGCGAGCCCCACAAAGGTATTATCAGCGCCCCGATATGAAACATGAAAACGTTGATTCTTCTTTAACCTCTCTTTCAGGTTTTGGTGGTAATTTTGAGATTGGAAAAATTGGTGGTGGCAATTGGAGATATGGTTTTAATGCATGGTGTCTTTCTCCCGGAATTGATATGAATGATATGGGATATATGCAACGTGCAGATGCATTTAGTCAAACCACATGGATAAGTTACATTATTTGGACACCTTTTTCTATTTTCAGAAGTATGAATTTTAATGTAAGGCAATGGTCATGGTGGGATTTTTCGGGGAGATATCTTAATCTGGGAGGATATTTTGAAGCAAATACTCAATTTACAAATTACTGGAGAATTAATACAGGATTTTCAAGGAATTGGAAAGATATAAATAGATCAGAATTAAGAGGTGGGCCTTCGCTGGTTTTTCCGGAAAGTTGGAGTACATGGATTTCAATTCATACTGATTCACGAAAAAAAATTGTATTTTCAGTTGATGGCTCCATTGGAATTGGCAATAATAATAGTAAACTTCAACAAAATATTGACGTTTCGGTTAGCTATCGCCCGCTTAATTCGTTAGAAATATCATTAACACCTGAATTTAATCTTCATTACGATAAAATAAAATATGTTGAAACTATTGATATAGCATCCAACCCAAGATATATTGTAGGGGAGTTAACACGTCGTGTCATCAGTATGGATATTCGAATTAATTATTCTATAACGCCTGATTTATCACTACAATACTGGGGACAGCCTTTTATTTATTCAGCTAACTACTCCCGTTTTGCAGATGTTATTGATGCTGGAAATATAGATATTAACAAACAATATCATGCATTTTCCGACAGCGAAATTTCATATGATGAAAAAGATGATAGTTACATAGTAGCAGAAAACAATCAACTATCATTTATATTTGAAAATCCTGATTTTAGTGTGTTTGAATTTCGTTCTAATTTTGTACTAAGATGGGAGTATATTCCGGGTTCAACGGCATATATCGTGTGGTCGCAGGGCAGGGCAGGAGATGCCCCATCAGGCAACTTTAGTTTTAGAGATCATTATTCTAATCTAATTGATGTTAATCCATCCAATATATTTCTTATAAAGTTTTCGTATAGATTTAGTATGTGAGAGAGGTGATTAGGGACAGAGGGTATAAAAGCCCATGGGTTATAAAGGCTCGGTTATTTTATGTTAAAAGCCATATAATTTATATAATAAACAAGCGTTTAAAGAAATAAGTGAATAATAAATTATTGAAAAAATGAGAAAAATATTTATTCTGACATTACTGTTAATTACAATTAATAGTGCATATACTCAAGATGTTAGGATAGCCCTTTTAAAATACAACGGCGGTGGCGACTGGTACGCAAACCCTACTTCACTTCCAAACCTTGTTAAGTTTTGTAATAAGATACTAAATACTGATATTAGTAGGGATATTCCGGCAATAAATATTGGAAGCCGCGAGTTGTTTAATTTTCCATTAACCCATTTAACCGGGCACGGTAATATTATACTTAGTCATGAAGAAGCCGAAAATCTTAGAAAATATCTTATTTCCGGTGGTTTTTTACATATCTCTGATAACTACGGACTTGATGAATACATTCGCAAGGAAATGAAGAAAGTTTTCCCCGGGTTTGAATTTATTGAACTGCCATACAATCACCCAATCTATCATCAAAAATATGATTTCAATAATGGCTTGCCAAAAATTCATGAGCACGATGATAAAGACCCTCAGGGCTTTGGTTTAATTTATGAAGGGCGTTTGGTTGTTTTTTACGATTATGAGTGTGACCTTGGTGATGGCTGGGAAGACCCTGATGTACACAATGATACTGAAGAAAAACGCATGGAGGCATTAAAAATGGGAGCAAATATTGTACAATTTGTATTTGAACAATAGTTTGTAAGGATATTCCCTTTAAAACGACTAATGATTAATTCTTAACTATTTTTAATGTTATTTAATAACAGAATAATAAAAACATTTTTATTTTTGCGATCAACAAAAATTTAAGTCATGAATCTTATGAAAGCACTTACGATATCAATTATATTATTATTAACATTAAATGTTTTCTCTCAGCAACCCACGACCGACTATACAATTCAGGAGGAATCGAATTTAGTTAACCTCCGTGAAGCTAAATATGCTGGGGTGTCATTCGAGAATATAATAAATAAATACAAAGGAAAAGTTATATATCTTGATTTTTGGGCAAGTTGGTGTCGCCCATGCAAAAACGAGATGCCGTACTCAAAAAAGATGCACCATGAATTAAAAGGAAAGGACGTAGTTTTTGTTTACATGTCGACTGACAAGGATGCTAACACATGGAAAACCAGCATTGCACAATTGCAAGTAACAGGGGAAAATTATCTGATTAATGCAAAAGTATGGAATGAATATAACAACCTTTTCAAGGTTACCTATATTCCCAGATACGTGTTGATTGACAAAAATGGTAAAGTTGTAGATGCAAATGCAGGCAGGCCAAGCAACCCGGAAACTGTAAAAACTATAATGAATTTGCTTTAACCGTAGTTAATTTTGCAGGCAATAATAACACACAATCAAACAATTTTTTTAGGCATAAATAAACCGTTTGATTTTTTTTGTAGCCGTTTTTTGAAATTCTTCGTGCATGGTTTCAACAATTTGAATTTTAGAGAATTTATTAACTTTTTCGTTCACGTATTCACGTAATTCCTTTTTGAGCTCATCATATTTGTTATCAACAAGATGTGAAACTTCTTCTTTGGCATGTTGAAATTGTTGCTCGATTTCCTCGCGGTTAAAATGAACCATAGCCACAAGTTTTCCTTTTTGTTGTATTACCAATGATTCAACAACATGTTTGAAATTGTTTATAACCGATTCAATATCCTCAGGGAATATATTTTCGCCACTGGCGCCAATTATCACATTTTTACTTCTGCCTCTGATAAACAGGTAGTTATTTTCATCAAACAGTCCTAAATCGCCGGTTTTAAACCAACCATCGTCGGTAAGTACCTCTTTTGTAAGACCAGGCTCCTTATAATATCCCAACATAACATTAGGCCCCTTAGCCCAAATTTCGCCCTCACCTGTATATTTTCCAGGTTTATTAATTTTTAACTGTACACCTTCTAAGGCAAGGCCAGTGGATTGTAACTTGGTACTACCAACTTTAACTCCAGCTAATAGGGGAGAGGTTTCGGTAAGTCCGTATCCTATGGCATATGGAAACTTTGCTTCAATCAGAAACTGCTCAACTTCTTTATTTAGTTTAGCTCCACCTATGCCGAAAAATTTCAATTCGCCACCAAACGTTCTCATTAGTTTTTTTCCGGCAAGGAGATTAAATTTTTTCCGTAGTGCAGGAACCTTATACAGTAGCCTTGTTGCCATTTTATCGTTAAAAGCCGGAAGCACTTTGTTTCTATAAATTTTCTCAATTATGAGGGGAACCGTAAGCATGATTGTTGGCCTTACTAATTTTAAAGCCGGTAATAGTATAGCCGGTGTAGGTGGTTTTTGCAAATAGTAAACGCAAGCACCGCCTAACATTGGTAGTATTAATCCAAGTGTGTTCTCATACGTATGTGATAGTGGTAATACAGATAGAAAACGGTCGCTGGTGACCACAGGCTGAAAAGTGCGGCTCTTATCTGCAGTAAAACAAATGTTTTTGTGCGTCAACATAACCCCTTTCGACTTTCCCGTTGTGCCTGATGTATAGATTATAGTTGCCATGTCGGAATCTTTAACATCATATTTTGCAGCAGGAACCGCTTCAGAATCAAATTTGATTCCAGATTCAGAATCATTTAAGTTAAAATCTTCTATACTAATGATGTGTTTTAAGTTTTTATTTTCTACCATGGAAACTTTTGGTATTAACCCATTGGAGGCAATCATTACTACCATCTCCGAATGCTCAATAACATTGCTAATTTCTACTTTGCTAAAATCGGGTAACATTGGCACAACAACAGCTCCCATTGATGCAATTGCAAAGTATGCGATGCCCCATTGAGGCATATTTGCGGCTAATAAACCAACTTTGTTACCGGGTTTAACATCAAGTTTCTCAAGTAGAGCAAGTACAGCATCAACATTTTTGCTAACTTCTTTGTATGTCATTGGTTTTTCACCAACAAAAGCATAGGCAGGGCTTTCAGAGAACTTTGAAACAGAGTTTTGAAGAATGCCCGGTAAGGTAAGAGTGTTGTATTTTTTCATATTCATGGTTTGGTTGAACGTCAAAAATACAAATATTTTTCAATTAACAAATTTTGGTAACTATAAGTGCTCAATATTAAAATAATAGTATCTAATCAGTGTGCTATAATAGTTTGTATTATACTCAATGTTATAGCCATGTGCTTTATTGTCTGTAGTTTAGTTGTAAGTTTAATTTTAATCATTTCTTGAAATAGCTTTGAATTAATGTCAATAATTCATCTTGCTTAATAGGTTTTGAAATATGATTATTGCAACCTGATTCTATTGCTTTTTCCCTGTCTCCTGTGAGGGCAAAAGCCGTTTGGGCAATTATAACTACGTTTTTATTGAATTTGCGAATTTCACGAGTTGCTTGATACCCGTTCATTTTGGGCATTTGAATGTCCATTAGCACTAAATCAATATCAGGGTTCATACGGCATGCTTCTATAGCATCTATTCCATTGGTTGCTTTAAGTATTTCTTTACTAAACTTTGTTAGTTCTATTGACATCAGCATTTCAGATGCTTCATCGTCTTCGGCAATTAATACTTTCAAGGCTAAATCCTCAGGTATTACAGATTCTTTTTTGTTTTCAGATGGAATAGTTTTATTTATTTTACTTTCAGTATCCGTCATATTTGGAATGGTAAAAAAGAAAGTTGAACCCTTTCCTTCTTCGCTTTCCACCCAAATTTCACCGCCCAGCATTTCAGTGTATGCTCTGGAAATGGCCAACCCCAAACCGGCACCTTGTCGCGCTTGAATATCGGCTATATCAGCTTGAATAAAACGTTCAAAAATAGCTTCTTGCTTTTCCTTTGGAATTCCTATTCCGGTGTCTTTGACATAAAATTCAAGTTCATTTTCGTTATAAGTATATCCAAATTCTATTGTTCCGGTGTCAGTGTATTTTATTGCATTTTTGACCAGATTGGTTAGAATTCCATAAAACTTTTCACTATCCGTCTTAATGACTGCTTCTTTTTCAGACAAGCCACAAGTAAAGGATAGATTAAGTTTTTTATTATCGGCTTCAAGCTTAAACGTTTTGTAAATAAATTGCAGTTGTTTGTTTATATTGGTTTCCGTAAGATAAACTTCGATAATACCTGATTCAATTTTGGAAATGCTCACAATATCATTTATAATGTTGAGCATGCGCTCACCACTTTTCTCTATAATCTGAATGTAATTTTGTTGCTGTTCACCTGACAATTCCGGTTTTTTAAGCAAACCTGCAAAACCCAAAATTCCATTCATGGGAGTTCTGATTTCGTGGCTCATATTGGCAAGAAATGCAGATTTCAGCCGGTCGCTTTTTTCTGCTTTTTCTTTGGCTTCTATCAAATTTGCTTCATATTGTTTTTCTTTGGTAATATCCTGCAAAATACCCTTCAGACCTATCATCTTATTATTTTCATCATAAACCGGTTCCACACTGGCAATAGCAATGCGGAATTTAGCATCTTTCCTGGCAAACTCCATTTCAATTTCATAGCTTTTTCCCGTCTCCTGTGCTTCCTTAATAGCCGCCTGGAATCGCTGCCAGCTTTCAGGAGTATAATACTTCTCATGTTGCGACACATCCGGTCCTTCACTTTTATCGAGACCAATAAGGTTGAACATCTCATCACTCATATGAACCTGGCCGGTAGTTAAATCCAATGACCAGTTGCCGATACTGGCTATCCTCTGGGCATCGCGCAGGCTGGCTTCGCTTTGTTTTAAAGCTTCTTCTGCTTCTTTACGTTCTGTGATATCCTGAGTAAAGCCAATAGCTTTTATTGCTTTACCTTTTTTATCAAAAGTAATATTGGCTTTTTCCCGAAGCCATTTCACCTGCCCATCTACTAGTATGCGGTGTTCTATATCATAGGGCTGCCCATTAATTGCATTATTCCATTCATTATTCACAAAGTCTCTGTCTTCCGGAAATACACAATCCAGAAATATTTCGTAAGTGAGTGGAGTACCAACAGGAATACTAAAATTATGATAATTCTGATCTGTCCAGATCAATTCATTTTTTATTAAATCCAGTTCCCAGGTTCCTACACTTCCGATTTCCTGTGCTTTCTCAAGATAATATTGATTTATTATCAGTGCTTCATCTGCTTTTTTCCTGTCGGTGATATCTGTATGAGTACCAACCATTCTTATCGCTTTTCCTTTATCGTCAAAGATTGCTTTAGCACGTGAGAGAATATCAATCCAATGACCATCTTTATGTTTCATTTTAAATTCTATCACAAAGCGGTCTATTTGCTTTGAAATGAGTTTCTGCTGCAGTTCCCATGATTTCTTTACATCCTTCGGATCTGTAGTGTTTTCCCAGACAGAAAAATCATTTGGAAGCTCATGATCTTCATAACCAAGCATTTTTTTCCATCCCGGTGAATAATAAATATCATTGGTTTCAAGATTCCAGTCAAATAAACCATCATTCGAGGCATTCATTGCATGAATAAATCTTTCTTCACTTTCTTTCAGATCTTTAAGAACCTTATCCCTTTCATGTTGAACCTTTTTTTTATCGATCACTGAAAGTATGGTTTGTGGCAGCTTTTGGATATGTTGTGTGGTTTTGATCACATAATCCGCAGCTCCGCGTCTCATGGATTCGACCGCTACTGTTTCGGAACCTGTACCGGTGACCATAATCACCGGAATATGAGGGTGATTTTCTTTTACATAATCCAGTACTTGCAGGCCCTCGTATCCGAGGATATTAAAGTCGGACAATACAATATCAAAATTCTTTTCTTCTATAAGCTTTTCAAATTCTTCCTGAGATTCTGCTTCAGTTAGATCAAATCCTCCATGCTCCTGTTCCAGAGAATCACGGACCAGTGCCCTGTCCATCGGATTATCGTCTATGTATAGGATTTGAAGATTTTTATTCATAGTTCTATCCTTTCTTTTTAACAAACGTACATAAAGTTTTTTATGAAAACATTACACAGACTTCATAAAAAACATTATGGGAGTTCCCTGCTGTAAATTTTATTTTTGTACATTTTTTGACAAAAATAAAGTTTTATAGAGGAAATATAATGATAAAGTAAATTATCAAAATGCCCTTTTCACCGGGGGGTCGATATTTAATGTGAGCCAGTAATCAGTTACTTTTCCCACAACCTCCATAAAACCATCGAAAGAAACAGGTTTTACCAGGTAGCTGTTCGCACCATGATCATAACACACTGCGCGGTCACCCTCCTCTTTTGACGAAGTTAATATAATAACCGGAATACGTTTAATATCCGGGGTACTTTTTACGCGTTTAAGAACTTCATGGCCATCAATTCCAGGCATTTTTAAATCAAGAAGAATTATATGGGGTAAAGGATACGTCTTTCTATCTGCATATTTATCGTCCCCAAAAAGGTACCTGAGAGCTTCTTCACCGTTACGGGCAACATGTATTTTATTGGCAAGTTTGGCTTCCCGAAAAGCATCAAGTGTAAGCTCAACATCCATTTTATTATCTTCTACAAGTAAGATATGTGCTAATTTATCCATTATCTATCTCCTTTTTTTTGTTTAGGTAATATTATACTAAAGCTTGTTCCTTCATCAACCTGGGATTCGAGAGAAATACTTCCTCCCAGCGCATTAACAGCTTTTTTCACGATCGATAGTCCAATGCCTGTTCCCGGATAATCGTCACTGGAATGAAGCCGCTGGAAAATATTAAATATCTTTTCGTGGTGTTGTTCTGGAATTCCCTGCCCGTTATCCGCAATTTTAATGATCATGTTTTTGGGGGTTTCTTTTATAGTTACAACTATTTCCGGATCGACCCCTTTTCTGTGATACACAATTGCATTTTGGATCAAATTTGTAAAAATCTGCATGAGTAGAGATTGGTCACCCTTAACTATTGGCATCTTTTCAGGCAGTATGATCTTGGCTTTGTTTTCAGTAATATCCTGATGCAGGTTTTGTTTTACTGAATCCATAACTTCATTCAAATCCAGCTGCTCTTTTTCTATACCGGTTCTTGCCAATCTTGAAAACTGCAGAAGGTCTTCAATAAGATTCGCCATATTATTGCTGGCTTCCAGAATGTAGCCAAAGTATTTTTGCCCTTCCTCATTTAGATTCTCTTTATACCTTTTGGCTATGATCTGCGCAAAACCCATAATTGAGCGGAGTGGCGCCCGCAAATCATGAGAAACTGAGTAAACAAAGGATTCCAGTTCTTTGTTGGCCTCTTCGAATTGAGCAGTACGTTGAATCACTCTTTTTTCTAATTCATCATTAAGCTTCTTGATTTCCTTTTCAGCTTTTTTTCGGTCGGTTATATCAAAACCCATCCCATAGATACCGATAATATTGCCTTCATTGTCGTACCAGGGGTATTTTCTGGTTTCCACCACAAACAACTTATTGGTATTGGCGTCGATAGTTTCTTCTTCAACAATAATAGATTCTCCGGTTTCAATTACATGCTTGTCATCCTTAATGTATTTTTTTGCCAGATCAGCAGGGAAAATATCAAAATCTGTTTTTTCCTTAATCTGACCATAGGGTATTTTTAACAAATCACAAAATGTTCGATTTGCAGTAACATATTTAAGATCAATATCTTTGGCAAAACCATAGCCCGGGACAGAATTCATAAACTCCCTGAATGCGAATGCTTCTTCCTCCGCCTTTTTGCGCTCGGTAATATCATTGAAAGTAACAATTAAATACTCATCATGGAAGGTTGCATAAAGCTCGCAAATACGAATTGAGCCATCTTTGCAGGTAACATTATATTCACCTGTATTAACAGTTTTTTCCATTTTCTGAGCTTCTTCCAGAAATGGTTTCCAGCATTCAACTACTTGTTGTCTGTATTCAGGATCCGGATAGGCAATCTCGTACCACTTATTTGTCGTGGAAGCTGTGTGCCCGAAAAGATCATGTGCACTTTTACTCCAGAAAAATATTTGATCATCATTCAAATCTACAACCGCTATAGGGAATGGAGTAGAATCAAGAATATTACGAAATTGTTCTTCACTTTTTTGAAGCTTTTTTTCAAATCTTTTTCTTTCTGAAATATCTGTGAATACAGTGGCGAACTTACCTTTCTGTGGAGAAAAAACAGAAATATCGAAATGTTTCTCCATGGGCGGAAAATAAGTATCAAAATGAGTTGATGTACCTGTTTCAGCCACTTGGGCATAAACATCCAAATACGGAGCTGATTCGGTTCCATAAAATTCGCTGGCCAATTTATTTCTGCACTTAGCAGGTTCAATACCTGTATGTAGTTCAAAAATGGGATTTGCTTCTAAAATTCTGTAATCGACAGCTTTGCCATTCTCATTATAAATCATTTCATGCAAAACAAGACCCTCATTCATGGAATTGAAAAGTGCGGTGTATTGGCTTTCTCTTTCACTTAATTCTTCTTCCATTTTCTTAATGTTCGATACGTCAAAAGCTGTACCGCGGGTACCAATTATATCTCCTTTGTCATCAAGAACATGCTTAGCATTAAAGATCAGATGAATTTCTTCATTGTTTTTATTCAGATGAACAGATTCCAAACCTTTGATGATGTTTCCCTTCATTAATTTGGCAAACACTTTCATATCCCTTTCAGCGGCTTCCTCAGTTTGGAAATCAGTAAATTTCCTGCCCAGCATTTCATCCAACTTGTAACCGAAAACTTCTTCCCAGGCAGGATTAAGGTATGTATATCTTCCTTCGGCATCACATTGCCAGATAAGGTCCTGGGCTGTTTCAACCAGATCATGATACAGAGACTGCGAATCCTTTAATTCCTTCTGAGCTAATCTCTCTTCCGTAATGTCCCGGGCACTTGATAATGCTCCTCTTATATTACCATCAGCATCTTTCAGCATCCTGCACCACCAGGACAACAGACGCTTTTTACCGTCCTTGCGTCTTTGCCAGCTCTCTACAAAAATAACATCTTCGGATTTACCATTAAAAATCGGTTTAACTTGATTGTATGTGTCTTGTTCGCCTTCGAAATAAAAAGCCGCTTCTTTGCCGATTACATCGTCACCAAAGAAATCATAACCGGCGGCATTTGCCCAGGTATAGATCTTGTTGTTGTTTACTTCCATGATAATATCAGGAACAGCAGTTAGAATAGCTTCATGTCGGGCAGACAGGTTTTTTAATTCTGCTTCGTTTGCTTTAAGCTGTTTTTCACTTTCTTGTAATTGCAGGTTGAAGGTTTTTAATTCTTCATCAGCCTGTTTGCGCTCGGTAATATCAATCACAAATGCAAAATAGTATTCAACATTTCCATCGCTGTCGAAGCGCGGATGAACTAAAAGTTCAACTGGAATTCTAGAACCATCCTTTTTAATATACTCCTTTTCGTATTGTACGGATTTCTTCGTTCTATGAAGTTCTTGTAGTTTAGCAGTTTCTGATTCTTCCCATTCGGGAGGGGTCAGGACTTTATTCCAGTCAATTGTTTTTAATTCCTTTTCAGAGTAACCGGTTATTTTCTGATAAGCAGTATTGCAATTGCCGAGTCGTCCATCAGGATAGCCTGTAGCAATCCCCACAGAAGCATTTTTAACTATTTCAGCCCAAAACCTTTCTTTATGAAGGCTTGCAGTCAGTTCTTTAATAATTTCTTCTGATGGTTTCATATTAAATCCATTTGTTATTATTTTTTATCATCCAACTAACATTAATTCTTTTATTACCACCCATTGATTTTGCTTTAATTTCATTATTTTGTTTTGTGAGAATCTCAGTAATTGAATTGATATTTTCCTGGCATAATTTGTTTTTGGCAGCGAAGTTTTTTCACCTGAAACTCCCGGAAGCATTATATGTGACAGAGTACCCACCATTTCTTTTGCATCATAAGCAGCAATAACAAAACATGAACCAGTAGCTGTTGATTTCAATATCCTATTTCCCCTGGCAGCTTAAACTTCACCCATGAATACATTAATAATTTTCTCCATCTTCTCATTATTGAGAATGTTCATTGTTAATTCTGCGAAGGTACAAGATTTTCATGAAATCTTTTTAGGCATTGGCTATAACGGGCAGCGGTATGAAATCATTGGGGATTGTGGGCTACATTCTTGTCCAATTACACCAAGCTTAATGCTTGGCAGAAAGTTTGAATAACCACCTAAACCCCAATGTTATATGACCGAGTGCTACAGTGCGTTTGTTTGCTTAATCTTAGTCCCAGCCGTATTTTTCTTTACTAATCTCATTACTATTTTCCGTAATCACCACCCATTGTAAGAACTCTTTATTTTTAATATTGGCAAAGAAAATTTTTACTGAATTACAAAATAACCTTTTCCGGCCATGGATTTGTTTTTGAAGTTCCCCAGAGTTTATTGATATAATCAATGGAGAAAAAGTCTTCAAACGCATGAATCCAGTATGTCCCTCTGTCTGTCAGTGTAATATTGTCGCTGCCATTTTTCAGAAAACCTATATGGCTCATCAGGTTCATGAGTGTTCCATATTTCTTGTCAAAACGCTTGTTAAACCTTAACTCAAAATCACTCTTTTTGAATTTTGTCTCATAAATGCGCCAATAAAGCCATCCGGCCATTTGCATTTCTTCAGATAAATCAATGGAAAGGGCTATGGGAGAGTCCCCTTCTTCAATGGCCTTGATATACTCAGCCACATTAAATGTGTTAATATAAAAAATGTTTTTCAAATATGAGCCTCCGCTGGCTCCAAGTCCTAAATATGCGGGTACAGTTACAGAACAATATTTATCAACTCCTTTTTTAGTAAATGCCCACACAGAGGAACGTTCAAATCCGGAATTATAAAAAATGTCTTCAAGAATTTTCAGCAATTTCCTTCGGCGGAACATTGTTGTCAATGTATTACTATTTTCATGAATTTCCCTGCCCAATCGTGTATATGGAAACCTGAACAAAGGATAAGTCGCCACCTGTTGAATCCCAAGATCCACCATCTCACGACCTGCCTGTTCAACCTCCAATTCAGTTTGCCCCGGTAAATCAAACATATAATCAATATTAACACACTCAAAGTTTTTTCCGACAGCTCTTTCCACATTCTTAATAACTTCCTTCACAGTGTAGGACCTCTCAATTCTTTTCAGATGCCTGTCCTGGAATGCTTCTACACCAATGCTCAGGTATTTTACGCCCATAGCCTCTATGGCATTAAGATTTTCATGTGTCAGGTGATTTGGATGGCTTTCCATGTGAATCCGGCATTGCATATTAAAACGTTTGTAAATATGGCTGGTTATTTCTTCAATACCCTTTCCTAACATAGTGGTTGGAGTGCCACCACCAATATAAAAATTCGTTACCGGCTTATTGGTGAGCAGGGGTGCATAGTAATCTATTTCTTTTATAACCGCTTTTACATATTTCCGACAAGCCTCATCACTATAGATTTCCTTGTTGTACGGGCAATAGGGACAAATCTTGTTACAAAACGGAATATGAATATATATTCCCAGTTCATCGAGTTCTCTGAAATTTTCTACAATTAAATTATGGCCAGGAATATTATTGCTAAATAATATTTTATTTTGCCCCGTGAAATGTCTGCTAATTTTTTTTCTTAGAAAATCAGAAATCATTTTGTTACATATTAATTAATTATTTTCTGATGCTTATTTCTACAATATGTTTCCGCATATTCTGATAACTTATGTATGAATTTAATTGCATCTTTTTTTGCCCGACCCAGGTATAGTTTTGTTATTGATTCTTCTGTTAGTATGCATTGCTGATAATATTCCACGATGAGGTATTCTTCCTGCTGCTTAATCTGATAGTATCCTGAAGAAGAAATCATCTGTGGCATTACAGCTGTATTGTTTTCACTTGACATCAGGGTAAAGTCAACTCTTTTATTTTCTTTGTCAAGCGTTCGGTGCCAGATTGTTTTGTTTCTAAAAAAAATAAATTCCTGATAGATATAACTTATTTGGTTCCAGTTGCTTCCTTCTCCAATTAACAGAACTTCTTTTGCATCAGGGGCAAGTGCCCGAACATGCGCATATTTAAATGTAATCTCAAGTAAACATTCAGGATTTGCTTTTATATTGAAGCTTCCCTTAAAAGTATAACTCGAATCGGTTTGTGTAAATTTGCATATAATATTATCATGCACTTGTGCAAATAATATCCCTGAATTTGATATTATGACAAGTAGAATTGTAAACCATATTTTAATTTTTCCAGGAAGCATATTTATCGTTCAATAGCAATTATTTCCATTTAAAAATATTTCAGAGCATTAATTATTGCGCCGGGTTTAAGTTTAAGTGTTTGATCTATCTCAGCGTAACTCAAATAACCACAATCCACACATACAGCCCCATTGTTACTTTCCCTGCAACATGAAAAATATTTACCACCTTCGTATACCTGACAGATATCCAAATTTTTCTTCCAGTCGTTCCTAATGGCTGATTTAAGTCCTGCTATAGAGTTTAAAATTTTAAACTGCTTTTTTAATTTCAAGAGTTCCTGTAAAACATCGTTTTTAACAGAGGCATCAAGATGTAGCTCATCATAGCCGTAATAAGGTGTGTGAAAGTAGAAGAAAGTGCCATTGATTTGCGGAATTTTATCAACATATTCGCAAAAATCAGCCACTTCAGATTTATTGATTGAGTTTATTGTATAGTTGATATAAATGGAAGGATGATGAGATTGTTGAATATTGCTCATTATTTTTTCAAATGATTTACCTCTCAGGGAGTCATGAGTTTTTAGCAACCCGTCGACACTGACAAATATTGTATCAGCCTTAGATTCTAAAGTTAGCATCCCATTTGTATAGATAATAACTGCATAATATCCCCTTTTCTTCGCATAACAAACTACATCTTCCATATTGTATGAATTATCTTTCCAAATAAAAGGTTCGCCACCTTCGAAGTAGAGGCATCGCCCTCCATCAGAATAAAAAGAATCCATAACATTAACTGCTTCATCATAGCTCATACTTGCTGCCGGACGGTCAACAATAGTACAATGACGGCATCTGAGATTGCATTTATTATGCAGTACCAGTCCACAAATAAGAGGGCTGGTTTTCCCAAAAAACCAATAATTTGCCAGATACTTTATTCCATAGGTTAAGTATTTCATAAATTGTTATTATATCTACTGAAAAACTATTTTGTAACTATAAATCCTGCGAGTTTGGAAACCAGTTTTCCCGGAATGAACCGAAGAAGAAATACCTGAATCTTATTACTCACCCCGGGTACAACAACTCTTTTTCCTTGCATAAGTGCTTTATATCCTGATTTTGCAACTTTTGATGCTTTCATCATTGGAAAAAAGATAGAACTTTTCCTTTCATTAAACTTATGAAAATTTGTATTTGTCCCACCAGGACATAAAGCAGTAATATTAACTCCTGAACCCGAAACTTCTTCTGCAACAGCCTCCGAAAAACTAAGAACAAAGCTCTTTGCTGCACAATAAACAGCATTATAAGGACCGGGAACAAATGAGCCTGTTGAACCAATATTTAGTATTCCTCCTGCTCTTTGATTGAGCATAGCCGGAAGAAACAATTTAGTAAGTTGGGTATAATTTAAACATTGTAATTGAATCAGTTTCTGTTCCTCCTTCCAGGATGTTTCAGAAAAAGTACCTTTTACATAAAATCCTGCATTGTTAACAAGGTAATCTACATGAATGGATTTTGCTTGAAGCTGTTCGAAAATTTCACTGGCAGCATCTGTCCGACTTAAATCGAGGGGGATAACCAGGGTTTCAACCTGATGATTATTTTTCAATTCATCAGCAAGTTGTTGCAGTTTATTTTTTTGTCTGGCAACAAGAATTAAATTGTGCCCGTTTTTAGCAAACAGCAGGGCCAATTCATAACCAATTCCACTTGATGCTCCGGTTATCAATGCATAATTCATTTCTCATTGAATTGATGATATACAAATATAGCATAATCAGAGTTGAAATCAAGTCGTTTTTTTATGCGTGATTTCCCATATATCAATTGCATTCTGAGATTTTTTTGATTCTCTTTTTTCATTTCTAAGTGCTGATGAAATGTTATTTTACGATTTTCTTAAATTCACTGTAACCGTTTGAAATCGAGTAGGCAAAGGGAGTTTCACCCTAAGACTCTCACCGAACCGTACGTGATAGTCTCCCATCATACGGCTCTTGTTATACAAAAATACTTAATTAATAGACAAACCCGAACTGCCAATGATAGAACAAGTAAGGATATTGCTCCTGTACTCTAGCTAACCAATTGTAAGCTCGTTTTATACTTGTCTAATAACGTTTATACCGTTTTCTTGCCCACCTTGTTAAACGTGTTTATATTACTCGAAAAGTATACCAGTATTTCATTTCAAAAGTATACCATTTAGATTAAATAAAAAAGTTTAATCATTCTTTCCAAGGGGTACCCCTTGGAAAGAATGATTAGGGCTTCAGATTTTTACATTTTTTATTTTCATGATAATTTATTTTTGATTCATTTCCTTAGTTTCTTTTAGCCTGTATGATTCGCCATTCATGTTTATTAGGAAAGCTTTATGTGTTAACCTGTCAACCAATGCAGCTGTTAAAACAGCATCTCCAAAGATTTCATCCCAACGATCGAAGCCAAGGTTGGTAGTTATGATTGTTGATTTCCTCCCTGCCATTAGGGATAAATGGTTAAACAGGAGTTCGGCACCATTCTTATCGAATGAAACATAACCAAACTCATCGCGTATTACTAAATCATATTTTTCAAAACGAGCTGCCAACTGTCTTAATGTTCGCTGTGAGTTTGACTCCCTTATTTGGGTAAGTATCTTATGGACAGAGGTAAATAGCACTTTGTAGCCTTGCATACATGCTTTTAGTCCAAAAGTCTTACGACGGATATATTCAACACTTCGTTCAACATGCCCCTTTTCATTACCCCGGTAAGCATTACAAAAACGATGACTAAATTGGTAATAGCCACGCAAATCAAGCAATGCTCTGGTTGGTTCTGTTTCGTACGTGCCTACAAATTTTGATACCGATACACGCATGTTGTCATAAACCATCTCAGAAAAAGCCCCACAAATAGTTGAAAAAAAGCTGACGTGTGATTAAGGAACACAAATCTTTCAAATTACAAGAAAGCGTAAACGTGCTACATGCCTTGATACCACAACTATCTCGCTTATTTTTTATCTACATTGTTGGCAGCTGGGCTTTTTAAATCTGACTTTTATTATTAATCCATCTATTTTTTAAGATAAACAAAACTCATTGAAAGAAAGAATAAAATACAAAGCCAAGCAAAATAGTCCCCAAGTACAGAATAAACTGTTTTTTGTCCTTTTACAGGAACATCTGTATATAAAATAACTTCGTTGGTTTTAAAGAAATCATTTGAGGACAAAAGTTGTCCTTTGTAATTAAAGGATGCAGAAAAACCTTTAAACACAGACCTAGTCATGTTAAATCCATGTTCAATGGCTCTTACAGATGCCACATAGGTGTGATATGGTGTAATTTCCTGCCAGTCACTACCCGGTACTAACATGATATCAATGTTCATTTTGCTGGTTTGGTTAATTAGAGATGGAAAATCCATATCGAAACAAATAGCTGAGCCAATTCTGCCAAAAGGTGAATCATAATATTTTATAATTCCATCTCCATAATCACATTCGCCCGGATAAGTTGGTTTTGCCTTATGATATGTAAATAATATTTCTCCTACTGGAGAAATCCAAATGATTTTATTTTCAGGGTTCACATCGGGAAATCTTTTAGGTATCACTTGTATGGGCAATCCAAGATAAATACTATCACGTATTGCCGTTGCTTGAGCTTTTTTGATAAAGTCATTTTCTTTATCAGCCGGCAAACTGATTAGGGTCTCCCGCCCAAATACAATTTTAGCACCTGAAGCAGTGGCTAAATCACAATTTTTCAAAAATCCTTCATTTACCTTTTCAATCAATGTATCATAGTTTGTTGTCATCCGATGGTTATACTCTGACTTACTACTATTGATTGAAGCGATTCTTACCGTAGGCGAATCAATGGTATGCGACAATCTGAACTGTCCCCATATAATTATTGATAGAAAAGGAATACCAAATATCCAAAACGCTAAATAAATTTTACTTTTCTCAAAGTAATTGTCCCAAAGCCAATTTGTAATTGATGCAGTCCACGTAATTAGAAATGTTACTCCCCAAATACCAGTAATCGAGACAAGCTGCAATAAAGGCAACGCAGACTGAGTATGAACTAAAGTGCCATATGAACCTGAAGGGTTAGTTGATACGGTAATAAAATCCATTATTACATAAACAGTGGGAAATATGAGAGTCGAGACAATTCCTTTAAGTTTTTGAGTGTAAATTCGGTATAACAAAAATGTTAGCGAAAAAAATACGCTCATCATAAAAGAAACGAAGTAGTAGAAAAATCCTGACATTGGCATCATTCCCTTCCACACGAATATGTTTGACACCCAACCAGCAAGAACAATTATCAGAAATCCTTTAAATGGTTTTTGAAACCGTAAAAAACGAATTAGAAATATAGGTGCTATAAAAGCAGCAATCGGTAAAATCCATCTTCCATTAAAAAAGAACAGGGAGACAAATCCAATTAACAAATAGATATAAGAATATTGTATTTTTCTTTTATTCATAGTTTTTTCCATTGCTCACATTTAATCACTATTCAATATAGCTAAAAATTGTCGATTGAAACACTTTTCCCTGCCTTGCTACCAACGGAATTGCTATGCGTCTTGCCGCATTTTTGTTGATTTTTGAGTTTTTGTTTACAACTCAAAATTAAGGATTAATTTTTATATGAAGCCATTGCTGCGGCTATGGTCTATAGTGTTGTTATAAAGCGTTGTTACATATTTAAACTTTCTTTTTTATCATCGTCTTCAATACTCTTTTCAACTTTAGCTTTAAGTTCAATAATGTTTTTAATGGATGATTCATTTTTTTGAATTTCATCCTCTTTTTTTAAATCTTTCTGTTTTGCGCTAAGTATTTCGTGTTTTTTATTTAATTCCTCAAGCTGTTCTTTCTTTTGTTCAATTTTTCCTGATTTAATTGCCTCATTAAAAACTAAATCTTCATGAATTTGTTCGTTGGTTGAAGTATCGTTTTTTAGAATCTCTTGTGGGATAAAAGTCTTTTCATTTGCATTTCTTTGATTCATGAAAGTTGGAGAAACGATCTCTATATTTTTCTTATGAAGTACATCCATCACATTAGCATTCAATAAAGAGATGGTACTAAAGTATTTGCTGCTATTTTCAAGAAATCCGTGTATTTTATACAATACTGAATAATCACCAAGGTTTGTAATATAAACATAAGGGTCGTTCAATCCAGTTGCAAAAGCAGCCTCTTTCAGCGAATCTTCAATTTTATTTCGGGGTATGTCATAGCCTAATGAAATAGAAGTAGAAATTACCGTATCCGTTTTACGTGTTAACTTAACGGGATTGGTAGCGATATATAAATTAGGAATAGTGATAAAATTACTATCTTCGAGCTGAATTTCAGTATGAAAAATACTCTTCTTTGTAACCCTTCCTTGTATATCTTCAATTTTAATTAGATCTCCGTTTCTGAAACGCTTCATTGAGTTATTCATAATTCCGGCTATGAGATTTCCTAATATGGTAGTTGAGCTTAAAGCAATACCTGCACTAACTATTATTGCCAGGAAACTTAATATTTGACCCTTTAAGGTTTTATCAATGGGCAATGACAATATAAAGACAAGTATTCCAACGAATACTAGGAGGGCGGCTATACTATTTTTAATAATATTACCAGATAATTTACTGGATTTTGTTTTTTTAAAAATCCAAGAATTGAAAAATAATAGTAGAATCAAAACCAGAATAATACCAAATGGTTCTAGTAGAGTTTTAAATATGTTTATTAAATGTTCCATTTATTCAATTCTGACTAAGGTTAAGTCTGTTGTTGATATTCAACAATTGCTTTTTACTTAATATTTACCGTAAATTTTTATTGTTGACAAAAGTATTTAATCAGGTCCGTAAAAATAGATAATTTATTTAGTATTCTATTTTGGATATGCTGATGCGTGGAATGCTTTATAACGTTAAGTAGTCGAGTAGGCAAGGGGAATTTCACCCCAAGCCTCTCACAGAACCGTGCTTGAAAGTCTCCCCTCACACGACTCTTGTTATACAAATCTACAGTAAAGAAGACAGTGTCCCATTAAGTGTGTAATCCGAATTTTGTTATAATTTTAATCTTTCATCAAAAATAAGTAAAAACTGGTTTAGTATAATTCCCCAATCCCTGATAGGCGGCATAGTCCATTTTTTAGTAACCTCTTTAACCGCTGGGAAATCGGTCTTTCCTAACCATAAACCAAGTACTTCTTTTCTACCATCCAATCTGAGTCCTATGGCGATATATATGGTTTTGTTGATTACTTTGGAATTTTCACTAACTTCATCACCACTTTTAAACTGCTTTAGAAAGTCGCTGTTTAAAATTCATGTTTTCGGTACTCTCTAATGCTCTGTATAAACAACTAAGATACCAAATCAACCATTCAGTAATATCTCCGTCTTTGTGTTGAGTATTTTGCAAAATCTTGTAATAAATTTTTCTTTCTTGTAATATTTGATTTGATTGGCTGTAGAAACGCTGTGAACTGTTATCAGACCTTGCTAACAAGGTTTATACTATGCGCCGTGACCGTCTGCTTCTACTAATTTATTTTAGAACTACTAAGTTCAAATCTACTGATTATTATCAACCGAACCCAAATTGCGGCTATGGCGTATAGCTTTTATTAGCAGCTGGGTTTATTTCATCACATCAAATCGGTCTGCATTCATTACTTTAACCCAAGCGTTTACAAAATCTTTAACAAATTTTTCTTTGTTATCGCTTTGTGCGTAAACTTCAGCATGAGCACGCAATATTGAATTAGAACCAAAAACTAAATCAACTCTTGTCGCTGTCCATTTAACTTTTCCGGTTTTTCTTTCTCTAATATTGTAAAGATTGTCAGAAACTGGTTCCCATACGTAACTCATGTCTGTAAGATTTACAAAAAAGTCGTTGGTCAGAACACCTTCTTTATCTGTAAACGCGCCATGTTTTGTTCCCCCATGATTTGTCCCTAAAACTCGCATACTACCAGTCAAAACAGTCATTTCGGGAGCAGTAAGTCCCAAAAAAAGTCTATTACTCTTACTTCACTATCCGTATCAATGGATTGTTCCAGCGAAATTGGGAAAAGATGTGTTTTATGTCTGTCGTTTCCTTGTTTAAATTTCATTAAGTAAATATAGCTGATTTACAACAATTTACCAAATAAAACATCAACTATTTTACTGACTGTTAGTAACTTATGCTAATTGTTGATAAAGTGCGTTTTTAAACAGTCTGACGGTTTGGTCCAACATGATTTAAAACTCAATTGAGCGGTTTTTGTTCCTGAAATTTGGCGTTAATAACAGGTAGTGGTTTGTTCACCAATTACAGCCTGTTATATTTCTTTAATAAGTTCGATGAATAATCTAACCAGATCTTTCTCAGCCTTCGAAGCATTATTAAGAACCTCATCAATATCAATTGGTTTAAGGTTGTCCGGATCGCACAAGTCGGTTATTGCTGATACGGCAGCCACTTTTATACCCATGTGGTTTGCAACTATTACTTCAGGAACAGTTGACATCCCCACAACATCGGCTCCCATTATTTTTATAAAACGGTATTCTGCTCTGGTTTCAAGACTGGGACCTGTCCATGCCACATAAACACCTTTGTTCACTTTGATGTTTGATCTTGCAGCTATATCCTCCATTTTTTTAATCAATCCGGCATCGTAAGGCTGACTCATATCAACAAACCTGGGTCCCAATTTTGAGTGATTTGCTCCAATTAGAGGATTACCCGGAAGCATATTTATATGGTCGTCGAGTATCATTAATGAAGCTGGTGCATAGGATGGATTTACGGCTCCGCATGCGTTTGATACCAGCAAAGTATGTATTCCAAGCATTTTCATTACCCTGATAGGGAATGTAATCTCTTGTAAATTATACCCTTCATAATAATGATATCTTCCATTCATAACTACTACAGGTTTCCCTTCAAGATAACCATATATAAGCTTACCGTAGTGAAAATCAACAGTTGCCTCTTTAAAATTGGGAATATCTTTATAATCAATTATTGATTTAATATCGATCAAGGTTACAAGTTTTGACAAACCTGTTCCCAATATTATTCCAATAGCCGGATTGCCAAATCCGTTTTTTCTGAGGTAATCTATGGTTTCCTGAATTTCTTTCAGCATAAAGCACCGTTTTTAATTAAAAACAATTTCATCAATTACTTTTTTTCCTGTTTCATTATTTAGCTTCTTAACCAGTTTTGAGCGTTCCATATAAAGTTCATTTCTTAATACTGATGAATCAAGGGTTACATATAAATTACGGTTTTTTACATATAAATTTGTAGTATGCCTTGCAATAATACCACCCACAATTTTTTCCCATGAATTAACTATACGAATGCCGTCCATCTTCTCTGTCCACCCATAGGCATCAAAAAGCTGTTGTAACAAATCTTTTAAAGTATGTTCGTTATTGTCATTCATTTAAAATTTGTATTCATTTTTATGTCTCAGGTACTACTTCTCCATCAGCAACATTAAAAATACGATGATCGATTGAAACAAGGTTGAATATTTTTTCAATACGCTGCTTTTGTGTGTCTGTAATAAAAACCTGGCCAAAATTATTTTCGCTTACCAGTTGTATAATTTGCCTAACGCGTTTATCATCAAGTTTATCGAAAATGTCATCAAAAAGCAGTATTGGTTTAAATGATTTGATGCGCCGTGTGAATTCGAATTGTGCCAGTTTAATTGCAATTACAAATGATTTTTGCTGCCCCTGAGAACCAAATTTTTTAACGGGGAAACTATTAATTGTAAATATAAGATCATCTTTATGAATTCCAGTATTAGTATACCTTGTTATTCTGTCTTTTTCTGCTGATATTTTTAGTAATTCCTTAAAATTATTTTCATGAAATTGTGATTCATAAACTATATTTACTTTTTCGGTTGTACCGGCTAAAAAGTTATAGTATTCTTCGAACAACGGATTAAATTCGCTTAGAAATTGCTCTCTTTTATCAAAAATTGTTTGGCCGTGTAATACCAGTTTATCATTCCATATTTCAATTGCTGCCTCATCAAAGTATCTGCCATCAAACATTTGTTTCAACAAAGTGTTTCGCTGCAGCAATGCTTTATTATAATTAATCAGGTCGTTTAAATAGTTTCTGTCAAACTGCGAAATAACGCCGTCAATATATTTTCGGCGCACCTCACTACCATCATTAATTAAATCCCTGTCGTACGGCGATATCATTACAAGCGGAATAGTACCAATATGATCAGCAAGTCGGTTATAGTTTGTTTTGTTTAACCTGAATACTTTTTTATGATTTCTTTTTTGAATGCAGCTTATTTTATCATCACTGTTTTTCAGGTTTTGATAAGAGCCATGAATGGAAAAAAAATCACAATTATGCTTTATGTTTAAAGTATCGATTGGATTAAAATAACTTTTACAAAACGACAGGTAATATATAGCATCCAGAATATTTGTTTTTCCTGCACCGTTATCGCCAACAAAGCAGTTTATTTTGTCGCTGAACTCAAGTATGGCTTCTGAGCAATTCTTAAAATTTGTGAGTGAAAGTTTTTGAAGAAACACAGGAGATTTATTTTTTCAGGAAAGAATCAAGGTTAAAAGCTATAGTAAGGTAATTGGGTGAGCCGGCAAGGCTATATGTTACTCTCGAATAATTTATCCTGAATTTATATATACGTACTCCAAAACCCCAGCTAAAGCCTACCATGGCCATTCTATCATCAATCTTCATTTCCTGACGACGACCGTAATTATAGCCACCTCTGAGTATCAGGTTTTTACCGATATAAAGTTCTGTCCCGATGATTATGTGTCGCATAAACTGATCACCAAATTTTGTAAATCCGGTTTTATATTTTGGTTCCCCGGTAATCGGATCATAACCATCAGATGGGTTTGCAGGGTCGGTATAAGTTAAGTCCCATTTTTCGATATGATCATAAATCAATAAAAACCTGAAAGGTACATGATCGAGACGTTTTGAAACTGCCAGTTGCAAATCAAAAGGTAGTTGGTCTCTTTCGGCTTCGGGCCAATAGGTAGTTATTTGCAAGCCCATATTTCGTGCTATAAGCGACATTGCCCACCCCGACTTCGACTGGTAAGTTCCTGCAACATCTACAGCCATCCCAAATGAATTATACGATTCATATGATGAGTATATAAGTTTGGCTGCTGCACCAATTGAAAACAGTGAGTCTAATTGCCTTCCCCAACCAACAGTAATTGCCATATCGTAAGCACCAAAAGTACCGCCTAAATTGCCATTTTCGTCAGCATAGTCAATTTTGCCATAATCCATATATTGAAGCGTCCCCATAAAACTACCAACTTTGTTAAAAGTGTTGGCATATTGAATGCTGCTATAATTAGTTCCTGTAAAAAAGTTAATATAATTCAGCGCCAGGCTATTATCCATTCCAGAGTTAATAAGCGATGGATTAACAAATCCTATATTCAGGTCGTTATCGTTAATAGATGCTACATTGCCACCAAGAGCTGCAATTCGGGCAGATATTGGTTGTTCGAGAAATTGGTAGCCAGTAGAACCACCAATTTGCGAAAAACTTAAATTGGAAAAAATAATCAGAAAACTTATGAGAGAAAATATTGTTTTTTTCACTTATAATAATTGTTAATTTAGTTTTATTAACGTGATTTGGAAATTATTATTACACATACTTGTACTTAATAATTTGTAATTTTTGTAACCTTTCCGCTTCCCGATATTTTTGTTTTTATCTCAGGTTCACCGGTATATATTATCTCTCCACTGCCATCAACCTTCGCTACAAGCCTATTCAGTGCAACAACACTTGCATTTCCAGAACCCTTAATTGTTACTTGCGCTTTGTAAGTATTTAATCCCAAACCTTTAAATTCTCCCGATCCATTAATCTTAACGTTCAGATTTTGAGTTGTTCCATTAACAATAATAATTCCCGTTCCTGAAATAGTGTTAACAATATCATTTGCAAATACATTAAGAGTGATTTGTCCTGAGCCATTGATGTTTAATGATAATTTATCAGTTTTAACAGGAGTTTCAGAAAAAACCCTTGCACTTCCATTAATATCAATGCTTGATAAACCAGGAACTGTTATTGCAATGTTTATTTCATTTTTATTGATATTACAAAGATTTCCGGTTAATCGAAGCTTTCCTCTTTTAACTGTGGATGTAATTTCGGATAAGAAAGATTCATAAGATGAAATAGTGATTTTTGCACTATCGCTTGTTACAATTTTAATGTTTGCCGGTATTCCCACTTCAAGTTTGGTGAAGTTGTCAATACTCCGATTTTCAGTTAGTATCTCTCCTATGGGTTCAACACAATTTATGCAGGAGGTAAAGCCTAAAGTTGCCATTGCAGACAACAATAAAATAGTTAATCTGTAATATTTCATGATATTGTTATTATTTAGTTTAGCAGTACAAACATAAAGCATTTCTAAATATAGTTAAGCAGATAAATCACCCACCTTTACAATAAACTGTGCAAAGTTAATGGGGCTATTTGTTTATATTTAATTAGTAATCAAGCTTTATTCTTAGCTTTCAGGATTTCTGGTCGAGAATTCTTTCGCAGTTTCAACTTTCCTAAAGAAATAAAAATAACGCCTGAAATAGTAAGTATTCCACCAACAATTTGCCAAAATGTGGGTAAACTTTCGAAATAAACAAAAGCTCCTACAAGTACAAATAAGCTTCGTACACTTCTTACCATAGTAGCTTTCGAAACTTCAATGTATTTTAATGCTGAATATCCCAGTATCGCTGTTAAAAACGGACCAAGCACTGATCCGATTGAAATATAACCAAAAGCCGAAGAAGATATGTTAAAAGGAAGTTCAAAAGCAATAATTGATACAGCTGAAAGTATAAATAATAGTAATATTCGTGAAAGTGCCAAAAAGGAAGCATCAATATATACTATTTGTTTTTTAGCAATAACAGTAGCAAAACTAAAAATCAAACCCGATAATAGCACATACTCAACACCAGGAATAAGAACTTTATCGATCTTACCAGATCCCGTTAATGATATAATTACTGTACCTGAAAGTAGTATGAACATACCAAAAAACTCAATATAATTAAATTTTTCTTTTAGGATAAATATTCCCATAGCTGTGACAAACAATGGATTGATATTTGCCAGAAATGAAACTACGGCAGGATTCGAAATAGTTTTTATCGATATAAAGAAAAATACTGTACCAAACATTTCCAGCACTGCTATTACAGCTAATGCTTGTAATGAACGCTTCGGAATATTTGCAATTAATCTGTATTTTCGATTGCTGGCGATGTAGATAAGATTCCAAATAATGCCCAATCCAAACCAGTAAAAACCAAATTGTGCCAGGTGAACCTCATTTAAAGCAGCTTTGCTGAAAATATAAACATTACTTACAACAAGCGCAGCTGATAGAGCGAGTAATATGCCTTTTGTATTGTTGCTTGTTTTAATCATTGCTTATGCTAACTGATTTTAAATTAACCTGAAGATGGAACATGGGGATTGGGGAATATGGTATAGGGTATAATGAAGGTAAGAGATGCTTTTCGAAATGGAGACAAATAAACCACTGTGGGCTGAAAGTACCATAGTTTTATAATTCGAATTAAATTCATGATTCATATCTTTCAATAATTTGACCAAAGTCGGAAGTCAGAAGCTTGAAGTAGAAAGAAACACGAATTTCCTTCTTCCTACTTCAAGCTTCCGTCCCATAACTGTATAAAGTTTATAGAAGCTGAAAGCATATGCACTAAATTGTATACCTGCCTGCCAGTTTACCCGCCGAAGGAGGGCAGGCAGTGTATTAACTAATAATGTGACAAATAAAAGTGCTAATTACCCATTATACCCTTATTCCCGTTATACCCTTATACACATATTTCCCTTATACCCATATACCCATATACCCATATACCCTTATACCATTATCCCCATATTTCCCTTAAACCTACTCCTTCTTAATTAACCCCTTTATTATTCTCTTAAAATCGTTCAAATCATTTTTTTCAGGTAACCATTGGCTGAGCTTTATTCCTGTTTCTTTTTTAAAAACAAAATACTGGTAAATAACGCTTGTAATATAACTTGTTGATACAGTTGCAGCGGCGCCAATATATCCGAATGTAGGTATCAATAGTATTGCAAGTGTAATTGTTATAAGAAATCCGATGCCATTAGCCCATAAGCTTATTACCGGTCTCCCCAGTCCGGCAAAATAATGACTAAATATAGTGTTAGATGATAGAGCTATAACTCCAGGACTAAGTGCTATAATTACATATTTAAGGTCTGTGAACTCTGCAGTGAATATCAACAGGTAAATATCGGTTGGAATTATTAGTAGTACGATTACAGCAAAAATTGTTAATAACACCGAAAACTTCATCAGCTTAATTGTAATTTTTACAGCATAGTCTTTATTATTCGTATTCGATATTTCAGAAAACTGAACGAGTGAAATACTTTGCCCAATCAATCGCAAACCTTCAGTTAATTGAGTACCAGCTCCATAAACCCCAACAGCAGGCAAACCAGTAAACCATCTAACAAAGTAAAAACTTATTCGTTTGTTTCCTATATGCAATATATTTGCTAATTGAGTTACTAAACCAAATCTAAAAACTTGCTTTATTATACTATAAGATCCTTTTAAATTATATGCTTTTAGTTTTTGAATTATGACAATAAAGCTCAGAATAACAGACACTCCAAAAGCAAAGTAAAGTGATATTATCCAGGATTCTACTGACGGATCATTCAAAATAAATATCCTATAAACAAGAGTGATAAGCAGAGTAAGAATTTGAACTGTAAAGATAATATTGTAAACCCCAATGCGCTTTTTACCAAGCAATAAATTATAATGTGTTAACATAGTAGCATTCAGAAGTGCGAGCAATATAATGTCAGTTTCAAATTTGATTGGAACAATAAGTGAATACAGCACAGGGAAATAATTAGTCATTGCAGCAAATATACCCCAGGTAGTACTAATTATAATAAATATCCATAAATATGAGGGTATCAACAACTTGATTATATCAGTCCTCGAACTAAAGTATATAAGGGCACTGCCTGCAATTAAATCAACTAGAAGTTGAATAATAGTTATGTCGATTAATATTATGGTAATTATACCAAAGCCCTCACTTCCGATTTCTCGGGTAAGAAGTATCAAAATAACCAGGTTAATCAATGCGTTGAGTATTCTGGTTCCTGTAGTTTCTAGAATGTTTCTTATCATAGTAATTGATGCAAAAGTAAGAATTATTGTAATGGTAGCTGGTTGGGATTTGTCTCTCATTCAACATTGAATTTCGAATATTGAAGTTGGATTTAATTCGGTCTGTGTATATTTGCCTAAAATTTTAATGATAGCATATGAAGTTATCGGTAGTTATAGTTAATTACAATGTAGAATATTTTCTGGATCAATGCCTTAGCTCCGTTAGAAAAGCTATGAAGCATGTTGAAGGAGAAGTTTTTGTTGTTGATAATAATTCAATTGATGGCTCGAACAACATGGTTAAAACCAGGTATCCTGAAGTAAAATTAATAGAAAACAAAAATAATGTAGGATTTTCTGTAGCCAACAACCAGGGAATTAAAGAATCGACAGGAGAATATGTGTTGTTGTTAAATCCCGATACAGTTGTAGAACACGACACATTTGAGAAAATAGTTTCGTTTATGGATGAGCATCCTGATGCAGGAGCATTAGGAGTTAAGATGCTTGACGGGGCAGGGAATTTTCTGCCTGAATCGAAACGAGGTTTACCAACCCCGTCAACCGCATTTTATAAAATGTTTGGGTTAAGTACGTTGTTTCCACAAAGCAAATTATTTGCGAGGTATCATTTGGGGCATCTGGATAAAGATAAAGTACATAAAGTTGAAATACTGGCCGGCGCTTTTATGCTATTAAGGAAAAATGTACTTGATGAAATCGGGTTGCTTGATGAATCGTTTTTTATGTATGGCGAGGATATCGATCTGAGTTATCGCATTTTAAAAGCCGGTTATGCAAATTATTATTTTCCCGAGACAAGGATCATTCACTACAAAGGAGAAAGCACAAAGAAAGGAAGTGTGAATTATGTACTTGTATTTTATAACGCTATGGTGATTTTTGCAAAAAAACACTTCACTCAAAAAAATGCTAAGCTTTTCACATTTCTTATTAACATAGCAATCTATTTTAGAGCCACTATTGCATTACTAACAAGGTTTTTCGACAAACTTTTGCTTCCTTTACTCGATGGCATTGCTTTGTTTTCAGGCTCCATTCTAATAAAGGAACTATGGGGAAGGACCCAAATATATACTGAAGGAGGTTCATACCCTTTAGCTTTAATTTATTATGTGATTCCCTCGTATGTAATAATTTGGCTCTTATCTATATATTTTGCAGGCGGTTATGATCGTCCTGTAAGAATTAAGAAGTCTGTTATAGGATTGCTGGCAGGCACTGTCATAATACTGGTTCTATATGCATTACTTCCTGAGCGGTTTAGGTTTTCACGCGCGTTAATATTGTTTGGAACTTTTTGGGGTATGATAATATTACCATTGGTGAGGTTATTACTGCATACTATAAAAGTTTCCGGAATTCAGATAGGTGAAAATATTAACAAGCGTTTTATAGTTATTGGTGATGAGGATGAAGCCAAAAGGGTAGCCGGATTATTGCAAAAATCTTTCATTAAGCCTGATTTTATTGGACTGGTTAGTAATAGCGATAATCTTAACAGCGATCGTACTTTTATTGGAAGTATTACTCAAGTTGTTGATATTATTAGAATATACAATATTGACGAAGTAATATTTTGCTCGAAAAGTATTACACATCAACGAATTATTGATAAAATGACTGAATGGCAGGTTGCGCGTGTTGATTACAAAATTGCCCCTGAAGACAGCTTGTCGATTATTGGCAGCAATTCTATTCATACCCGCGGGGATTTGTACACTGTTAATATTAATGCAGTCGATAGAACCTCAAACCGTAGGAATAAACGACTTTTAGACGTTTTTTTAAGTTTGATATTTTTAGTGTTTTCACCAATACTGGTTTTTTTGGAAAAGAAACCAATCGGTCTGGTAAAAAATATTTTCAAAGTACTGTGGGGATCCAAAAGCTGGGTTGGGTATTATCCTCTGGCTGCTCAGCTGAAGCAATTACCACACATTCGAAAAGGTGTACTTAATCCTGTCGATTCAATCAAATTTAAAACCAATGAGGATGACACTATTAGCCAGTTAAACCTTCTATATGCAAGGGATTATAACCTATTAAAGGATTTGAATATTATAGTATTTGCATTTAGGGAATTGGGAAAATGAGGATGCCACTAAAACACCCTGACACCAATATTAACGAAGAACATGTTTTCATTGCATTAAATTTTGTGCATCTTTATGCCTTAGTGTCTATGTGGCAAAAGAAATACTTTTCGTTGTGGACTCAAGTATTGCTCTTTATATTTCTAATTATTACTACTAACCTTGTAACTGCACAGGAATATCAACTGTCGTCAAAGGATAAAAAAGCAATCAAATACTATAATAATGCAGCATCTTATTATAAAAATAGTGACTACAATGAGGCAATTGAATCGCTTGAAAAATGTGTAAGTCAGGATGCAAAATTTATTGAAGCATGGTTATTATTAGGAGATGCTTATGCTGAAGTGAATTCTAAATATAAGGCTATATCAGCCTATGAAACAGCTATTTCAATCGACTCATTATTTTTTCTTCCGGTTTATTATTTTTTAGCAAACTTAAATTATGAAATTGGTGAATACAGAAAGGCAGCAAATCTTTACACTTATTTCGCCAGGCAACCATCTGTGTCAAACGATCTTTTGCTACTAACATACCAACGATTGCTTTTTGCGCGTAAGGCTACTGAACTTGTTGAAAATCCAATACCGGGTTCAATTCAAAATATTGGTCCAAATGTAAATACCAGCAATGATGAATATATTAACTATGTTAATACCGATAAAGATTTTATGATGCTCACCAGAAGAACGGCGACAAACATTCAAAATAAAGGTTACAAGGAAGACCTATATTATGCTTCCCGGAACGACTCGACTTGGGAAAACCCTGAACCTGTAAATCTGGATTGGAGAGAGGACATGAATATGGGAAGTTTAAATTTGAGTGCAGATGGCCGGAGTATGTATTTCACCGGATGCTATTGGCCCTCTGGTCAGGGTAATTGCGATTTATATGTTTCACACAAATTGGGATCAGAATGGCTTGACCCGGAGAATCTTGGAGATAATATAAATACAAGCACATGGGAATCACAACCAATAATATCTTCCAACGGCAAGAAACTTTTCTTTGCCTCAAAGCGAAAAGGGGGACAAGGGGGGTCAGATATTTGGATGTCGGTAAAACTAAAGAATGATAATTGGAGCCCTCCTGTTAATCTCGGCGACAGCATTAATTCACCAAAAGATGAAATGGCACCATTTCTTCATGCGGATGGTAAAACTTTGTTTTTTGCTTCTAATGGTCATCCCGGTTTGGGAGGTTACGATTTGTTTATTTCCCGACAAGATGAATTGGGACAATGGTCGTTAGCTGCTAACATTGGCTATCCAACAAATTCAAGATATAACGAGATTAATATTTTTACGAGTATTGATGGAAAGCGAAGTTGGATTTCCAGCGATCGCGCAAATGGTCTTGGTGGTATGGATATCTATTCGTTTGATAATTACATGGAAATCCTACCCAGGAAAATAATGTATGTTGAAGGTATTGTTGTTGATAAAGTTACAAAGAAACCTCTGAAAGCCGAAATACAAATAACCAATCTTAGTACCTCAGAGTTGATAAACACTACAATCTCCGATTCTATTAATGGGAGTTTCTTGTTAGTAGTTTTTCCGGGTATTGATTATGCATTTAATATCTCAAAAACAGGTTATTTGTTTTTATCCGAAAACATTAATCTTAAGGATTCAATAGGGGTAGGTTCGGTAAAAAAACAATTCGCGTTATCACCGTTTACCAAAGGTAACCAGCTTATAATGAATAATGTATATTTTAAATTTAATCAATATGAGTTATTACCCAGCTCGTATATTGAGTTAGATAAACTGGTTGAAATTCTGGTCCAATATCCCACATCAAATATAGAAATAACAGGCCATACCGATAGTATTGGTAATATTGACTATAACATGGAGCTTTCGATGAAAAGAGCTGTGTCCGTTGGTAATTATCTTATTAAAAATGGCATAGAAGGCAAGCGACTGGAATTTAAGGCAATGGGTTCATCAAGACCGGTTGCTCCAAATGAATTTGAGCAGGGGAGAGCAAAAAACAGACGAACCGAGATAAGTATAAAATAAAAAAGCCTGTCAGAATATATCCCCGACAGGCTTTTTGTTTCAATAAAAGGAGATTTTTACTCTTTTGTTTCTTCTTTTGGTGTATTATCCACTTCATCTGTTTTAGCTTCCTCTGCAGATGCTTCAACAACATCTTCAACTTTAGCTTCCTCTACAGGGGCTTCAAAAACTTCTTCAACTTTAGCTTCCTCTGCAGGGGCTTCAGCAACTTCAACTGCTTTTGTTTCTTCAGCTATGTTCGCTTCTGCTTCAGGAGTTTCTATAACCTCTTTTACGGCTGCGGCAGCTTCCACTTCCTCTTTACTTGCTTTTTCAGTAGCAGCAGCTTGCGCAACTTTAACTTTTGCATCAATTTCTGCGGCTTTTCTTTTTGCTAATACGGCAGCTCTATCCTCATTAACTTTAACTTCTGCATCTAATAACGCTTTCTGTCCAGAGCGTAATTTTTCCTCGGCGCTTGAACGCGAAGAGGCAATTTTAGTTTCTTTATCAGTAAGCCAATTTTGAAATTTGGCTTCAGCCTCCACTTCAGTAAGTGCTCCTTTTTTAACACCTTTCAATAAGTGGTATTTGTAAAGCACACCTTTGAACGATAAAATTGTTCTTGCGGTGTCAGTAGGTAGAGCGCCTTTTTGTAGCCACTCAAGGGCTTTGTCGAAATCCAATTTGATCTCGGCAGGGTTTACAATGGGATCGTATGTGCCAATCTTCTCTATAAATCTTCCATCTCGGGGTGCACGACCATCCGCTACAACGATATGATAAAAAGCTTTGTGTTTTTTACCATGTCGTGATAATCTAATCTTTGCTGGCATAACTAATTAATAATTAAGTTGATAATAATTTTTTAAAACGGATGCAAAGATGCGTTATATTTTTTTAATAAAAAAGAAAAATCCATTTAATATTTCTCACTTAATTCTTAAAGATTATCTTTGCATCCTTTTTTAATAATATACCAAAATACTGTATGTTAACAAATAACGAAATAAGCGAGCTTAAACTACTTTTAAACCAGAAGAAAAAAATTGTTATCACTTCCCACACCAACCCTGATGGTGATGCAATCGGTTCATCCTTGGCCATGTATCATTATCTCACCAAGCTTGGAAACACTGTTAACATAGTGCTACCTAACAAGTTCCCTAATTATTACAATTGGCTTACAGATTCCGATAAAATTCTGATTTATGAAAAGCAATCCAAACTTTCCCAAAAGTTGCTAGTTGAAGCTGAAATTATATTTAGTCTGGATTATAATGCAATAAGCAGGTTAGGAGCGCTAACAGAAATTGTATTAGGCACTTCTGCTAAGCGTATTCTCATTGATCACCATATTGATCCTGAGATCGAAAATTTCGATTATTGTCATTCAACTGTTGAAACTTCATCTACAGGTGAACTTATTTATGATTTTATCACTAAAGCCGGTGATGAAAAACTAATTGATAAAAATATTGCTGAAGCCATTTATACGGGTATTGTTACAGATACTGGTTCGTTTAGTTTTTCATGTAACCGACCTGAAACCTACTTAATTACATCAAAGCTGATATCGCACGGTGTAAACGCCGAAAAAATTCACAAACTGATATATGATACTTACTCAGAAAACCGTTTAAGATTATTGGGCTATGCTATAAGTAATCGCATGGTTGTTTGGGAAGAATTGCATACTGCATTAATTTATCTCACTAAAAGTGATTTAAAAAAATATAATTATAAGGTAGGAGATACTGAAGGTGTTGTTAATTATCCGCTTTCGATGGAAAAAATAAACATGTCGGTACTAATTACTGAAAGGGACAATAAGTTAAGATTATCGTTCAGATCGAAAGGTGATTTTTCTGTTAACGAACTTGCAAAAGCTCATTTTAATGGGGGAGGCCATAAAAACGCTGCGGGGGGTAAAACATCCGAGACTATAGATGAGCTTATTGACAGACTTAAAACCGTTATGGGAGACTATAAAAAACAATTAAACTATATTATTTCGCTTTAGATGATTCCAAAGCTATTTGCATATCAACTAATGATTTTTGCGGTTTTATTTGTTTCGTGTAACACGGATAACAAATCTGATAAAAATAATGATTCAAATCAAAATAACCCCCAATTAAAAAAGGAGTCATTAATTAAAACTAACAGATACCTCGTTAACTCCGAAAATACAGAAATAAATAATTATATCAGAAGGCATAATCTCGATGTTGTTGAAACCGGGTCAGGACTTAGATACAAGATAACCAAACATGGAGAAGGTGAAATGGCTCAAAAGGGCAAGGTCGCTACCTTAAATTATAAAGTTAAACTGATAACCGGTGACGTGATCTACACATCGGACAAAACAGGGCATAAAGAGTTTGAAATTGGTCATGGTGGCGTTGAAAGTGGACTTGAAGAAGCAATTTTACATATGAAGGTTGGCGACCATGCAATAATTATTATACCTTCGCACCTTGCATTTGGCCTGTTGGGCGATAATAAAAATATCCCGCCAAGGTCGACAATAATTTATGAAATTGAATTTACTAACATTAATTAATAATAGAATAGAATGAAAAAAACAATTTTAGTATTAGCTGTATTGCTTATGGCTGTAGGGTTTGTTTTAGTGTCATGCCAATCAGGTAATGATAAATTTCCGGGGTTTAAACAAAATGACAACGGACTTTACTATAAATTTTATACCCAGGGAACTGATACAGTGTTTCCTAAATTAGGTGATTATGTAACTGTTGATATGATGTATGCATCGGAAGATTCAATAATTTTCGATAGTAAGCTACTTCCTCAGGTTATGAAAATGCCAATGGTGGTACCTACATTTAAAGGTGATGTTTATGAGGGTATTTATATGATGCAGGTTGGTGATAGCGCAACATTTATTTGTAATGCCGACTCAACATTCTCAAAATTATTCCAAATGCAGGTGGTTCCGCCCGATTTGGATTCACTTGAGCATATTTATTTCCATATTAAATTAAATAATATTGAAACGCTTGAAGAAGTAAAAGCAGCTCAGCAAGCAGAAATGGAACGTCTACAAAAGGACGAAGCCGCATTAAGAACTGCCTTTATAGAAGAAAACTATCCTGACGCTAAACCCGTTGCCAGTGGTTTATACTATATTGAAACAAAAAAAGGTAAAGGAATTGTGCCTAAAACCGACCAAAAAGTTAAAGTGCATTATAAAGGGATGTTTTTAGATGGTTCTGTTTTCGACAGCTCGTTCGACCGTGATGAACCAATTGAATTTGTGCTGGGCACTCGTCAGGTTATACAAGGTTGGGATGAAGGTATAGGAATGATGAAAAAAGATGGAAAAGCCGTACTGGTTGTTCCATCAAATATTGCTTATGGACCAAATGGCAGAGGCAGCATACCTCCATATTCTACCCTTGTTTTTGAGGTGGAGCTCATTGATATAAAGTAGAGAACTCCAGAAATCAATTATCAAATGAAAAATTTTATAATCTCATTAACCGTGGTGGTAATTATCGCCACGGTTATTTTTTCGTGTTCAAACAACAAATTTAATGGCTTTAATATAGCCGATAACGGAACATATTACAAGATTCATTTTCGTGGGGCCGACACATCTAAAGCCGCTGAATCCGAAATTGTTACAGTAAATCTCGCGTACCGTTTAGGCGACAGTGTACTTTTTAATAGTAATTCACTGGGCGAGCCAATGATGTTTCCTGTTATTAAACCTATGTTTAAAGGTGATTTATATGCCGCTCTTACTTTAATGGGAACCGGAGATTCAGTTACCGTTGCAGTAGTTGCCGATTCATTCTACCTTAAAACAGCTAATTTACCCGAATTGCCCGAATTTGTTGTACCCGGAAGTCATCTCTATTACGACATTAAACTTATTAAGCATATTTCAAATTCTGCTTTTCAAACTGAAATGAATGAAATCCGTAAGGAACAGGAGAGGCAGGAGAAGATATTACTTCAAAACTATCTGGTAAACAATAATATAACAACAAAACCAACAGCATCAGGATTATATTTCATCCCAATAGAGAAGGGTAGGGGTAGTAAACCTGATACAGGTAATATGTGTCAGATATTTTTGTCGGTTAAACAACTTGATGGAACTGAGCTATATACTAATTTTGGTGACATGCCTCTTGATGTAGAATATGGTAGTAGCTTTGATACCAAAGGTTTTATGGAAGGTTTAGGAAGGCTAAAAACAGGAGGGAAGGCTCAGTTAATTGTTCCTTCGTGGATTGGTGTAGGGAGTACGGGTAAGGAGGTTGTTGCGCCATTTACAACCTTGATATATGAAGTAAAGTTAGAGGCTATCAGGAGTCTTGAAGAAGTAAGAAAGGATCGTGAACGCTACAAAAAGGAACAAGAAATTGAAAACCTTCGATTACAAAAAGAGGAGCCGGTTACTATTAGTAATTATTTGAAAAAGAATAACATAGATATAGAACCTACAGAATCAGGTTTATATTTTAAAGAGATTGTTGCAGGTTCAGGAAATCACCCTGTAGATGGTAATACGGTAACTCTGGAATATTTACATTACGATCTTGTTGGCAACTTACTGCAATCATCATACGATGATAAAACTCCATTTACTTATGTAGTAGGTACCGGAGCGGTAATAGCAGGTTGGGAGGAAGCAGTAAAGCTAATGAGAAAAGGCGGCAAAGCATGGATGTTGATTCCGTCAGATATTGGTTATAGTGGTGATCAGCGAACAAAAGAAATCAAACCGTTTACACCACTGGTATTTGAGCTTGAAGTTACTGATATAGGGAAGTAATTTATTTGTTTAGAGAAATATATATGATAAACCTATATTACATTTAAGTCCCATAATATATATTATGTTAAATAGAATTCTTAATAATAAAAGGGAAAATAATTTCTACTACCTTCCCTTTTCTATATTTTTACAAAATGCTACTTATTCATTAGCTCCTTAAGCTTATCATTCATCTTCAAATTTGCATATGCTTCTTTCAATGCTCCAATAACTACTTTATCATCAGGGTTAAGCTCAAGTGATTTTTCCAAATATGGTAAAGCTAAATAAAGATATGCATCAGCTTCACCTTTTAACTTATTGTATTTCTCCATTTCTTCATAAGGTAAATTATTAGCTTCGGTATAAAGTACAGCAGCATTGTTTACATATATCGCACCAATATTAAAAATTGCATCACCAAAATCCGGATTTATCTCAACAGCTTTTTTATAGTTTTCTATTGCACTGTCGATATCCCCAACATTTTCATAAGTTTGACCAATTACCCTGTATAAATTAGGATTAGTAGGATCAGAAGCGATTGCCTCTTTTAAACTTTTAATAAGCTTGTCGTTTTCACCTGTTTCAAGATATAACTGAGCTTCCTCAAGTTGTAGGCTATTATCATTGGGGAATAATTCACGGCCCTGCGATAGTATCTCAAATGTTTTTGATGTATCCCCTAGTTGTTTTTCAGCTCTGGAATAAAACAAATATACACGTGGATCCATAAAACTAGCATCTACACATTTTTTAAGATACTCTGCAGCAATTTCCGGATTATCAGAATATATACCACTCATTCCTACGTTGAAAGCAGCTATTGTGTCAAACCTGTTGTCAATTTGGGCAATATCAAATGCCTGCTTAAAATTAGTAACAGCCGATTCAAAATCTGAATTCATAAACCCGTCAGCACCTCGTTGGTAAAAAATATTAGTAAGGTTTAACAGATACAAAGCAATTTCTCCCTGCGATCCACCTTTTTCATCGTATTCCAATGCTTTTGCAAACGATTCAACAGATATATTAGCTGCTTCGGGTGAAAGTTCACGTACTGCTGCTGATGTATCATTGGCAATGTTATAATAAATAATACCTCTATACATCCATGTTTTTGAATCTTTTTCAGTTTTTGGATTCAGTATCGCCTCATCGATAGCATTCATTGCCTTATCATACTGCTTATTCTTATTATACATATAAGCGCTGGTGCGTTTGTTGTTTTGGGCATAGCTTCCAATACTAATTAAGAAACTTAAGCTAAATAAAATAAGTATTTTTTTCATGTTTTACGTTTTAATTATGTGGTCAAATATAATTATAAAACTAAATTTGTACCACAAATAATTTTAGATATCTATAATTTATAATTATTCGTTATTTTCATTTACAGCAGGTAAGTTATCATTCTGAATTTCATCTTCTGCAAAACCATTATTATCTTCAATAAGTTCATTCTCATCTACAGCTTCGATATCGACTTTTGCAACAGCTGCAATTTCATCGCCTTCGTCAATTCTGATAAGCCTTACCCCTTGCGTAGCACGACCCATAACACGCAGATCTTTAACTGACATTCGTATTGTGATTCCCGATTTATTGATAATCATCAAATCATCATCATTAGTAACATTTTTGATTGATATCAAATCGCCTGTTTTCTCTGTGATATTCAGTGTTTTAACACCTTTCCCTCCCCTATTTGTAATACGGTAAGCATCAACTTCAGAACGTTTACCATACCCCTTCTCCGAAACAACCAGGATAGTATAATTTGTATTTTCCAGGCAAATCATACCAATAACTTCGTCTTTGTTGTGCCCGAGAGTTATGCCTCGTACACCGGCGGCGTTGCGCCCCATCGACCTGACTTTTGCCTCGTTAAACCTAACTGTTTTGCCTGATTTAACTGCCATAAGTACATCGTTTGTGCCATTGGTCAGTCGGGCTACTAATAGTTCATCGCCTTCGCGAATAGTAATAGCATTTATTCCATTTTGACGTGGACGCGAATAAGCTTCCAGAGAAGTTTTCTTAATAATACCTTTTTTAGTTGCCAGAATAATATAATTATTATTTATATATTCCTCATCCTTAAGGTCTTTCGTGTTGATAATCGCCTTTACAGTATCATCAGGATCAATATTGATGAGATTCTGCATGGCTCTTCCTTTTGAAGTTTTATTTCCTTCTGGAATTTCAAATACACGCATCCAGAATACCTTACCTTTTTCGGTAAAGAAAAGCATGTAATTATGATTGGTAGCAATAAAAAGATGAGCAAGGACATCTTCATTTCGCGTAGTACTACCTTTCGATCCGCGCCCTCCCCTTTTCTGCTGTCTGTATTCAGTGAGTGGAGTACGCTTAATATATCCCATGTGAGAAATAGTTATCACCATTTTTTCATCAGGGATTAGGTCTTCCATGCTAATGTCTTCTGCTGTATAAACGATCTGCGATCTTCTTTCATCACCATATTGCTCTTTAATTGCAATAAGTTCATTTTTAACGATGCCCATCCTCAATTCAAAACTGACTAAAATTGCTTTGAGTTCTTCAATTAAGGCTTGTAGCTCCTCATAATCTTTTTTAATCTTATCGCGTTCAAGCCCTGTTAACTTTTGAAGTCTCATGTCGAGAATAGCTCTGGCCTGAATTTCAGTTAAACTAAAAGTACTCATTAAGCCATTTCTTGCATCTTCGGGAGTCAGGGATGCACGGATAAGAGCAATAACTTCATCCAGATTGTCGAGAGCTATAAGTAAACCTATGAGTATATGTGCTTTACGTTCGGCTTCATTAAGATCATATTGAGTACGGCGTGTAACAACCTCGTGGCGATGTTCAACGAAATAATGAATTAACTCTTTAAGATTTAATGTTTTAGGGCGGCCATTAACCAAAGCAACGTTATTTACGCTAAATGAGCTCTGCAACGCTGTAAGCTGATATAATTTATTGATAACAATATTAGGAATGGCATCTCTTTTCAGATCATAAACTATTCGCATTCCATTTCTGTCGGATTCATCATTTATATCAGATATGCCTTCTATTTTCTTTTCATTGATAAGATCAGCTGTTTTCCTAATCATTTCAGCTTTATTAACCTGATATGGTATTGACGTTGCAATTAGCCTCTCACGTCCTGAAGCAGTTTCTTCAATAGTTATCTCACCACGCATCATAACTCGTCCGCGACCTGTTTCAAAGGCATTTATTACACCTTCATAACCATAAATTATACCTCCGGTTGGGAAGTCAGGGGCTTGTACGAGTTTTATTAATTCACTAATATCAATTTCAGGATCATCAATATACGCAAGTGTGCCATCAATAACCTGACTCAAATTATGAGGGGCCATGTTTGTTGCCATCCCAACTGCAATGCCTGAAGCACCGTTAACAAGCAGGTTTGGAAACTGTGCAGGCAACACAACAGGTTCTTTGAGCGAATCATCGAAGTTAAGCTGATGATCAACAGTATCCTTCTCAATATCAACCAACATTTCTTCTGCTATCTTCCTGAGTCTTACCTCTGTATAACGCATGGCAGCAGGATTATCTCCGTCAATTGAACCAAAGTTTCCCTGCCCTTGTACCAAAGGATATCTTAATGACCAATCCTGAGCCATTCTTACCATTGAGTCGTAAACTGAAGAATCGCCGTGTGGGTGATATTTACCAAGCACCTCCCCTACTATTCTGGCCGATTTTTTATAGGGTTTATTCGACATTACTCCAATCTCATGCATGCCAAACAACACTCTTCGGTGCACAGGTTTTAAACCATCACGTACATCAGGTAAAGCTCTTGAAACTATAACCGACATTGCGTAATCAATGTAGGCCGATTTCATTTGCTTTTCAATATTTACCTTTACTATTCTTTCTCCTTCAAATACATTTTCCATGTAAAAATACTACTAGTTTAGTTCCTATTAAAAAAACATGCAAAAATACGAATTTTAAGTCAAAAAATGCATATTAATTTACTAACATAATAACTATTCTATCAACAAAAATATAACTACTTTTGAATTTATTTATTACAATATCTTTTTATAACATTGTAGGCATCAGTAATACCCAGTTCACCTGCTTCACTCAAATCTTTGCATGCAAGTTTAATTTCGTTTAAATATAAAAGTGTTAAAGCTCTGTTATAATAGGCTTCTGCTAACTTTGGTTGCAGCTTTATTGCCATTGAGTAATCATCAATTGCCCGTTGGAAATTTTTTAGGCTCAACTTCACATTAGCTCTGTTATAGTATACAAACGGCAAACCCGGGTTTAGCGAAATTACTTTGTCAAAATCATTGAGAACATCTTTATGATCAGGAGGTTTGATATTATCATTTTGCTTATTTGTAAATGAATTTCTGCTAACAGTAATTGAATTAGTATATCTACTGTCGGAAAAGATAAATTCATCCATTTCATATCTTAATGTCCCTCTGTTCAACAGAGCATATGAAATTTTAGGGTCATAGCCCAGAGCTATATCATATGCATTATGGGCTGTAGAATAATTTTGTAACATACTATTTATAACTCCTTTTAAAAAATAAGCTCCTGCCGTATCACCGGTAATTAGTATAGAACTATCAATTCGATGTAATTCTTTTAATGCTGTTTCTTTTGTTACCGGCCAATCACGAGTAGTAAAAACAAATTTTATCCCTAATTTGTTGTCGGCGTTGAAGGCAGAAATATTTTCGTCGTAGTATTCATATTGTTTGTATTTCAGATAAATAGAATCGGGTAAATCAAATGCATAAACCAAAAAAAAATTTGATTTGGGAACAATGTTAATGCGATGATACTGAACCCTTCCTTTTTCCATATTTCCATTAACAAAATCAGCTTCAAACTCGATTATCTTATTAAAATAGGCCGAGTCAGCGTATCTGCTATAAAGGATATTGGCATCTAAACCATCACTATTGGCAGCATCAATTATCTCCATTGCCCGGTCATGGTCCTCTTTAGCACCTATGATATTTTTTTGCATCTCCCTAATAACCGACCTGTTAATATATGCACCTGCAAAATCAGGAAATATCTCAATAGCAGTTGAAAAATCATTTTCTGCTTCAGAGTATTCTTTAAGCAAATAGTACAAATTGCCTCTATTATAATAAGTATAAACATTATAGGGATTAATTTTGGTCACTTCATTATAAGCAATAATCGCATCTCTATAATTTTTCCCGGCTGAATGTACAATTGCCAAATTATAGAATGTCAGAGCATTGTTAGGGTCGAGTTCAATTACTGTTTTATAGTCTGATATTGCATTAACGCTATCCACCAGTTTCAAATATGTTAAGGCTCTTTGAAAATATACAAATGGATTTTTATCTTCCAATGTAATTGCATGGTTATAATCTGCCAGGGCTGATTCCATGCTGTCAAGCTCATATTTTATCATTCCACGTTTCACCCACGCTTCAACATTAAAATAGTCGAGATAAATTGCTTTGTTAATGTCATTAAGAGCATTGGAATTTTCACCAATAAGATGCTTTGCTATACCTCGGTTAAGCCATGCTGATGCTACATTATTTTCAATATTTATTGCTGACGTGAAATCGTTAATAGCACCTTCAAAATCATGGAGGTGCATTTTGGTATCACCTCTTGCAAGGAAAAAATCAGCATTAAAAGGGTCTATTTCCAGAGCTTTATTAAAATCCCTAACGGCATGAGCATAATCTAACAATCTGTCGTATGAAATACCTCTGTATTGATATGCACGTGCATATAGGGGATGCAGCGTTATCGTTTTTGAAAAATCGTTTGCCGCACCGCTGTAGTCACCAAGACTGAATTTTGCAATCCCTCGCAAAAAAAGTGCCTCAAATCCATCTTGTTTTGACGAAATAGCTATGTTAAAGCTCTTTATTGCATCCAGATACTTTTCTTTTTGAAGCTCAATTTGGCCTTTTCCTAAAAAATGCCGGTAATTAATCTGAGCAGTAGATGATTCAACAATAGCTATCAGGAATATAACAAGAAAAAAAATATTAAATCGTAGCATTATTGCAACATTCGTGGATAAATTACAAATTTAACTTTAAATTTCGCTGTTGCTATCAATGTCCAGCTATTAGTCTTAAACTCAACACTTAAAACTCCGGTGGTAGGGAGGTTATCTATTTCAGTACGCACAAAATTATTAACAAAATTTGTAAGGGTAGGATTATGCCCTACAATCATTACCGAATTAATGTGGTTATCTACAGAAAACAACTCATCATAAATTTCATCTTCACCGGCATGATAAATAGCCTTGCTTTTAATAATTTTATCGGCATTATAGCCAATACCTTCGGCAATTAGTTTAGCGGTTTCATATGCCCTTACTGCTGAGCTTGAAATAATTAGTTCAGGTGCTACTTTTTTGCTGTTAAGAAAAGTAATAATCTTTTCTGTTTTTCTGATTCCTGCAGGCATAAGAGGCCTGTCGTGATCAGAAAGTTCAAAATTATCCCACGATGATTTTGCGTGTCGAACAATGTAAACCTGTTTCACTTTAGCACACCATCTTCCATAATTACAGAAAACTTATAACCGGAGCCAATGTCTTTATCTAGGGTAATTACTCCTTCAAATGTTGCTTTCTCATCTACATTAACATTTGCAAGAGTAGTAATTGTTAAGTCATAATCATTAATGCCATCCTGAATATGAATCCAATTTTTACCCATGATATTTGGGTTCACTTTTACAACATTTCCGCTTATGGTTATTTTGTTTCCACCATATTTACTGCTGTAGGTGAATAGCTCAGTTAGAGTAATAACTCCCATATCTTTTGCATTTTCATGCGAAACACAAGTATCACTATGAATATGGGTTTGCTGAGTGTGCATTACATTAGTGCGTTCGTTGCCAACTTCTGATTCACCGTCGCTTATTACCTGTACAAGGAGCAATTTGTCAAATGATCTGTCCAATTCTTTACTCTTGAAATCTACCATCTCAAGCCCTGCATTATAATATAGCACATCATTTACTTGTGCTTCCATTTGAGGTACTGCAATCCAATATGGATCATTATCCTCTGATACAAGTAAATAAGTATATGAGCTTGTATGAATTATCTCCTCAACCAATACTTTGTGTTCCCATGTCTGTTTTTTAGATTCTTTTTCATTTGTATTTGAACAAGAAATGAAAATTGTTAAAATTACTGCAATAAAAATGTTTTTGTATATCATCTTATTAGTTTTAAAATTATTGTTTATATAAATTTTCTTTAAATCTAAATATCACCTAAAAACTCCCGAACTCATTAATATCCAAAGAGGGGGAAGCTGCTCATCATTTCATTTACCCTTTTTTTAACCGACTTAATTGTAGCTTCGCTTTCGATATTTGATATTACTTCATCAATAAGTTCAACAATTGGTTCCATGTGATTTTCTTTTAGCCCTCGAGTGGTAATGGCAGGAGTTCCTACTCTTAATCCACTTGTTTGAAATGGGGATCGGCTATCGAAAGGTACCATATTTTTATTGATAGTGATATCGGCATTAACCAATGTATTTTCAACAATTTTACCAGTTATTTCAGGGAACCTGCTCCGAAGATCAATCAACATTAAATGATTATCAGTACCCTCTGAAACTACTTTATACCCTCTTGATATAAAAGCGTTTGACATTATATCTGCATTTTTCTTTACCTGAAGAATATACTCAAAATAGCTATCGGTAAGGGCTTCACCAAATGCTACTGCCTTAGCTGCGATTACATGCTCGAGCGGGCCGCCTTGAATTCCGGGGAAAACCGCTGAATTTAAAATTGTTGACATCATTTTTGTTTCTCCTTTTGGAGTTTTAAGCCCCCATGGATTTTCAAAATCTTCGCCCATTAATATCATACCACCCCGCGGGCCGCGTAGAGTTTTATGTGTTGTTGTTGTTACAATATGACAATGGTGGATGGGGTCGTTTAGAATTCCCTTTGCAATCAACCCTGCAGGATGAGCTATATCAGCAATAAGTATAGCTCCAATTTGGTCGGCAATATAACGCATTCGGTAATAATCCCAGTCGCGTGAATATGCTGAAGCTCCTGCAATAATCAATTTGGTTTTTTCTTTAAGTGCGAGTGCTTCCATCTCATCATAATCAACTGTCCCGGTTTCTTCTTTAACCTTGTATGCTATTGGGTTATATAAAATTCCGGATGAGTTAACGAACGAACCATGAGATAAATGACCACCATGCGAAAGGTCGAGCCCCATAAATGTATCACCTGGTTTTAAACAAGCAAGAAACACAGCCATATTTGCCTGGGCACCCGAATGAGGTTGAACATTAGCATATTCTGCATCAAAAAGTTCACAAGCTCTGTCAATAGCTAACTGTTCACTTTGGTCAACTATCTCGCAACCGCCATAATATCTTTTGCCAGGATATCCTTCTGCGTACTTATTTGTCATTACTGAACCCATTGCCTCCAGCACCTGTTCGCTAACAAAGTTTTCAGACGCAATAAGTTCTGCACCATTCATCTGCCGCTCTTTTTCCTGCTTTATCAAATCAAATATTTTCTGATCTCTTTCCATATCAATTTATAATTAATCATTAATTATCGGACAATTAATAATTTCTTTAGAATGAGCAAAAATATTAATAATTTTAAAAGCACAACAAAATAATTAATGTGAACTATGAGTTATATCCATTGTTTATGGCTATGCAAACTATATCTGATTTATTCAGTTTAAAATGATTAAACTTGTGGCTGATTCAATGAACAATAATTAAAGGATTTTGAGATACCTGTTATTAAATATCGCTATATTTCTTATGCTTGTGCAATCTGCGTTTAGCAGAGATTTAGATGCTCCGGTGGTAACATGTCTTGAAGTGCATTATGCCGGAGATGTAACAATATATTGGCAATCGCTTGATACAACAGCTCTGGAATTTCAAATTTTCTTTTCAACAGATAATATAACATGGGAACAAGCAGGGTCAGTCGACAGCCAAAATCAAAGCCTTCAGTTTTACCATTCGTTAGCACAGGCAAACAATCAATTATATTATTATTACATAAAAGCAATATATCAAACCGAAGAAGTTGATTCTGATGTATTCAACACCATTTTTCTGGTGGTTGACAACAGTACAGCCGGTTTGGCTACACTCCTTTGGAATCCTGTTCGCATTCCCTTACCTGAAGGATCATCGAGTTACTATAAAATTTA
>JACKQG010000057.1_pt1 | contig 149729 bp, 130 predicted proteins | sample 8237621 | NCBI WGS metagenome assembly JACKQG01 (sample SAMN15677084, study PRJNA649215) | marine metagenome | biome: marine; feature: Black Sea; material: saline water; isolation source: suspended particulate matter (SPM) from the Black Sea western gyre | collected 2013-06-09/2013-06-10...
GCAAAAATCAAAACTTTTGACTCAGGCTACAAGATGGGGTTGGTAGTGGGGATACCTTTGTTTACTATATTCACACATATAATAAATGATTCGGTAATTCCACTAGTGGTAATGGCATCCGCTTCCAATTGAGCATCAGAAAATTTTTACGAAAAAATACTATTTTTGCACTTCAAATTATTGGCCCCATAGTTCAAGGGATAGAATGGAAGTTTCCTAAACTTTAGATCCAGGTTCGAGTCCTGGTGGGGCTACTGATTATGTTTGATTACTGTATCAAACTCAACCCTTCAACGGCCGATTTATTATTTGGTTGATTTAATAATGCTTTGTTAAACAACACTTTTGCTTTTCGCATTTCCCCCATTTTAAAGTAAGTCCACGCCGACATAATAATTGAATCGTAATCGAAAGGGTAATGGTTTAATAGCTTTTCAAAATATTTTGCTGCTGTTTTATAATCTCCTTTACCATAATAAATTAACCCAAGCCTGTAGTTGGCTGTATAATTTTCGGAATCCATGGCTAATATATCATTATATGTGTTTTCAACCTGAGTCCAGTTACCCATTGCTGCTGCCGGATTAACAATGCCAAACCTGGCTTCAATAGAAAGAGGGATTAGTTGAATACACCTTTGATAATAAGGTGTTGATTCATTAAACAAACCCGATAAATAATGTAACCATCCAAGGCGTAAATTTATTTCATACGAATCTTGGTTGTAAACATCTTTAAGTACGTTAATGGCTTCTGCGTATTCACCATCCTGCTCCAGCTTATACGATTCTGAAAACGCCTTCTGCATTTTTTCATCATTTTGCGAAAAACTGTTGATTGCTATAATGAATAGCAACAAGAAAATTATTTTTTTTAGAATTTCCATTTTAAACCTCCGAATATACTTGGTGTTTGGTAATTAAACGTGTTATTAATTAAATTGTTATTTTGGTTTTGATTTGCTCCTTCATCCGAAATTTCATTAAAAATGCCTTCGTACGCAATATATTGATAAAGCAAATTTAGTTCCATATGTTTACCGATGAATATTTTAAAGGTTAATCCGCCTTTAAATCTCATTTTATCCGCCTGATTATATACTACAAACCCATTTGATATATTGGCGTTGTTAAGATTACCTATGGTTAAATCAACTTCTCCCCAAAGACGACGATATAATTTACTGCCTAATTTCTGATTAATTATGAGCCTGTTTTCATTCCATCCGTCATCCCATCTTTGCGCAAACCAGGTTAAACCTGAAGCTCCATAAAAAGAAGCGTGCTTGTTTAAATAATAGAACGCAGATATTCCAAGTTGATTTTGATTTAACCCATTAAGTGATGAAATACTTCCGTTTAAGTTAAAGGTAATATTGTTATAATCCTTTTCAATGTTTACTCCAAATACATAATTAAAAAAAGATGAATCGGTTCGCGTAAACTGAAGTTCATCATAAGTATAAGTGATAAATTCCGGGGAATTTCCAATTACGTAGTAGCTCGTATCAGTAACACTTGTTTGCACCGTATCAGCCTTAATATTTACCGATTTAACCATAACCAAATTTGAAAAAAGCGTAATCGCCCACCCTGTTTCAAATTGAAATCTTGAGTTAAGATATATCTCATCCTGTTTTATAGTTTCATCAAACGACTTACGAAAAAATTCAGGATCATTTGAAAAGAAATTTTGGAATCCCCAATCCTCTCGCTGAACTGAATCTAATACAATAGGGGCTTCAATATATTGAAAACTTATTTTCTTTTGAATTTGAAGTCGGTTATATCCTGCGTATAGGCTAACTACAGGTGACAAGTTAAAATTGACTCCTGCATAAAAGTCAGATTTATCACCTATTAGTATTTGAGATCCGGCAAGAGTATCATCGGTATTATTAATTATAAACTTGTCGTTTAATGCAAAGTTATTTGAAAATGAGTAACCACCACCAGCGTATAATGCTTCAACGGGTTTTCGTTTTTCAGGAATAAGGGACAATGTATTGTTAGAAAAACTCATGCCTAACCTGTATGCCCTTGTGTTTTTACCAAGTAACTTATAAGTGTCGTATAGATAAAGCTGAGCAGTTTGGTCCTTTGAGTTAAATATCAACGCCTTTTCAAAATGATCGGCTGCTTCCGGCAATCTGCCAAGATAATAGGCAGCTATTCCCATCCTCATCCTTAAATAGTAATAATCTATATTTTTATTTAGAGCTCTATCTCCGGTATAAATAACCTTCTCCCAGTCATGATTAATATAGTGAGTATAAGTAACTGAATCAAGTATTCGATAATCGTTGCCTACAAATATCTGACCCGATAAATGCTGTGTTCCTGTAAGTACTATTAAACTTATTAAGAGTGCTTTGCAAAACATGGAGGTAACTGTTATTCTGAACAACGTGAAAAATCTCATCAACTTGAAATTAAGCATCTACTTTTTTGTTTTAAAATTTTCGTGAAGCGATAATTGATTTTTCATTTTCATTGATGGTGAATTTCGCTATTCCCTTATTTCCGGCAATAAGTGTAAAATCCAATTTCCTCACTGTTAATTTTCCCATTCCGAAATTTGCCTGCGATCTTAGCGTAACCCGGTTTTCGTTTACTAACTCCTCCATTTTGGAATACTTTACCGAATAATCTGCCCTTAGGAATTTATAGAAGGGTATCGCGAAATCCTGCAATACCAATAATTTTTTATCAGGGAACACATTAAGTGGATACGAATCGTGGATTTCCATATTATTATAGTAGGCCATTGTAAGCTTGAAAGATGACAGGTAAAAATAATAAAGAAGAGAATTTGCACCGCCCTTATAATATGTAAAATAAAATACATCACCAATACTTTTAAACCAGGCTGTATCGCCGGTTATATTACATGCAATACTGGTATTGTTATAAATATCTGATTCTACACTCCAAATGTGTTCTTTTTTAAGACCATTTTCTTCGGTTTCAAATTTTATTTCAGCGCCAGGTGTAAAATTAAATGCATACTTAAGCGTATCATTTGGTACTGCATTTGAAACAATTATGTTATTCTCTGGTTTGCATGCAGTCCTAAAAGAGTAACTTTTATCATCACGTATAATGAGTGACGAAAAAGGATAATCAATTGTATTAGATCCAATTGTTGGTGTGGCCTGAAATTGCATATGCAAGTGTGGATATGGTGATCTGCCTGAATTTCCTGAATGACCAATTATTTCGCCTTGCTTAACTGTTTGTCCGGGCACTACTTTTATGCTATCTTTTTTAAGATGACTTACTTGCGTGTAAAAATGTTCGGCATGCTTAATTACAACGCTATTACCCCAGTTATTATCTATATCTATATTCCCGATAAAATTATCTTCAATTCCCGATCTAACTTCTTCAACTATGCCATCACCCGGTGCAACTACAGGCTTATTAAAACAATAATATTGTTCAGAATAAACACCATTTCCTTCGTATGAGTTTCCTTCATCATCAAAAATTTCAAAATCCCATGCATGGCGCCATTTGTCCTTATGTGTTATTTCACCATTATGCGCTTGTGTTATTTTCCACTCACCCCAAAAGGGCAATTTCATTGAAAATAGAGGTAATATTCCAAACCGTTTCATATAACTGTAGTTGGAGTAAGCATGCAGTTCTGGTGAATTTTGTTGCACTGCAACAATGGCTATTTTATCAAAATTCCTCTCTCTGAATTTTAATACATAAAGGAAGAGGATAACAATTATATTAAATGGCAATGAGAATGCCGAAAGCTGAAAATTAGCAAGTAACACCGATGTGCTCGATAAAGTAATGGCTACCAATGGGGTCAACAATATTACCCAAATTACAGCTCTTCTCGATGGTACTACAAAAAACCCTCCAACAGCAATGGAGGTTAATATGTAGTTAAAGCCAATGTAACTGTAACTGAGTTCGCTAATATTTGCGCCAATAACAAGGTAGAAATAATAAGCTGAGAAAAAGCCAATGAGCGACATCAAAAAAGCTATCCTTGAATAATATACCAGGCCTATTGCAAGCAAAATTCCGGCAAACATATGGTACTGAAATAATATTGCACTAAGTGATTTAAAATATATGCGAAGTGCTTCAGGGAAGTTCAAATTATTAAACCATTCGTACAGGTTCACCATTGTTGCTCCACCAATGGCATACATATCGTTAAGGTAATAAATTCCTCTTTCACTAACTTCAAGTGCTGAATAACCTTTTGTGGCAATAATAACCATCCATATTCCAAATAAAAACGGAATACTTAAATACGGTAAACCATACTTTCCTATAATACCTTCAAGGCTGATGGTAATCATAAAGGTTAGTATGGAGATAAAAATTAATATGATATAAAACTCAACGCTGGGCTGATAGTATATTCCTATTCCCAAACCAACCATTAATGCATTAAAGCCATATGCACCGCTAATAACTTTTTGGCGGTTCATACCCATAATAATTGCTGTAAGGTTAGCTATAATTACAGCTGCTAAACCTGCAATTCCTGCGTAAAGATCAAAAAAAGTTACCAGTATTAATATGATCGCGAAAAACCGATTCTTTGAAAAGAAAACCTGTGCATAACTATTAAGCACACAGTTTGCTACATTTAAGTATGATTGTTTTGAGCCTTTAAACATATATTTTGTTAACTGTCAAAATTACCAATTATTAGGTAGTATACTAAACCTGAATTCCGAAGTTGGACTTTACTTAATTTTTCATGCTTCTGTCTTCTAACTTCTGTCTTCTAACTTCTAACTTCTGTCTTCTGACTTCCAACTTCTGTTTTCTGACTTCCAACTTCCTCACCTACAATTCAAACTTCTCAAGATGTTCCGGAACCTTTTCAACATCGAGTAAATTTTGCAGACTTTCGCCTTCCCGAATAACATGAGGTTTACCATCTATATCAATCATTACAATTTTAGGGCGTAAGGTAATAAATTGCATCCATTGTGTCATGTTGTAAGCTCCTACATTATGAATAACAACATGATCTCCCTTATTTAGCAACGGAAGGCTGATTTGCTCGCGAATTACATCAATATTCATGCAAAGCGGACCATACAATACTGTTTCTTCAGTATATTGTGTAAAAGGCTGAGCCGGTGTAATTTTATGATCATACCAAAATGATGTAAAAAGTATGTTAACACCTATATCAAGGATTGTACTCCTGCGCCCATCCGACAAGCGTTTATTCGACAATACAGAGCCAAGTAAAAATCCTGCATCATCTACAAGGGCTCTTCCGGTTTCGAGTATTAACAGGGGTAACTTATCGGGTCTGAAATTACTATTTATTAATGCACTGGTTATTGCTTCGGCAAATTCATTTATTGAAGGGCTAATATCAACACCAGGCAAATAGCCACCCTTAAGAGTATTGTTTGAAGCAAAACCGCCTCCCATGTCGATGTAGTTAACCTCATGGTTGTATTTTTCTCTTACGCCTATTGCCAGCTCCGCAAGTTTGTAAGCAGCAACAGAATAAGCATTTGGTGAAAGCATGAAAGTACCTATATGGGTATGAAGTCCCACCAGTTCCATCACGTCCGAACGCATTATTTTATTAAGAGCATCCCAGGCTTGCCCATTCTCAAAATTAAAACCAAACCTATCCCACATTGGGTAAATTCCGGTATCCATGTTTACCCTTATGGCAACTTTGGCAGTGATATTTAAGTTAGTGGCAATTTCTTTGATGGCATAAAATTCATCAAAATGGTCGATGTGGATGATTGAGTTATTGCTAATTGCTTTGTGCAAATCATCATCAGATTTATCGGGACCATTAAAAATTATTTTTGAACCTTCAACCCCGTTATGAATGGCTTTATCGTATTCAAACCCCGACACTACTTCTGCCCATGAGCCTTCCTGATGAAAGGTACGGCAAACGGCATCCATATAATTGGTTTTATACGACCACGCAAACTGAACTTTAGGATAACGCGTTTCAAACGCTTTGCGAGCCTTACGTACATTGCTACGTATCGTTTTTTCCGACAGTACAAATACAGGTGATCCATATTTGCTAATCAAATCTGCTACAGCAACCCCGTCGATATGAGTTTTTGGTGCATACTCAGTGCGCATTCCAAATTTGTTTGGCATGCTACTTTCAAGCTTTTTTATAAGTGGTCGTTCGTATCTAAATTTATCCATTTTTTTGTTATTTAGTTGCAACGAGGAATGTCCGTTGTTGCTGTTGATGTACAACAGTATACTGTTAATAATTATTATAATTCTCCGGTGGTTGATATTTTTTCAAATTCCTCAATATCAACAATCATTTCCCAGGAATATCTTATGAACATTTTACCGGCTTTAAAGGTAGTAATTGGTTCAACTTCATTGCCTAATGCCAGGTTAACGATTAATTCAGGTATATTTTGACCAACCCCAACTGCCAGATAAACCCAGGCCGGAATTCGTGGATTTATTTCAAGTAGGTAAAACTTACCATCTTTATTTTTCATTAATTCCAGCTCAAAGGCTCCTCTCCACTTTGTTTCTTTTATAAAATGATGGGTTAAATCCAATAACTTACTATCAGTAATTGCAATACCTCCCCATGCTTTACCAATTTCGGTAATATATTGCTTACGCATTGGTACAGCCGATAATGTGTTACCATTGCCATCGCCAACACCGGTTACATTAAATTCAGATCCATGTTTAAATTCCTGAATAATAATGGGCAACCCCCATTTTGCTGAAATTTTATTAAAATGTGTTTGCAGTTGGTCCTTATTATATGCAATTTTTGCATCATAATGTTTACCTTTTACAACAATTGGCCACTCAAAATCATCCTTGTGTTTTCTAAAATCCGCAACTGAATATATCGACTCGCTTTTGGGAACATTTATATTATATTTCTTACCAAACTTTGGAAGATTAACTTTCAACCTTTCTTCAAACTGATCGAGTGTGGGCATAAACATATTAATCCCCATCTTTTTAAGCTTTGGTTCAAGCTTGATGAATGAAAATAATTCAGCATCGAAATTTGGAATAATAACATCCAATGATTCTTTTTCGTGAATGTAAGTTAATCGCTCCAAAAGCAAGTCGGTGCCGGAAGTGGGATATGGTATCTGGTAAGTACGATCAACTATATCGTGCATGTAAATACCTGGCTCCAGCGATTCGTATGCCAACCCTATAATGCTGGCTTCAAACGAACTAGCCTCAAGCAAGCCACGTATAACAGCAACACCTGGCCCGGGATTATCGATAGCATTTAACCCTGTAACTCCAATTTTAATTTTAGGCCGCATTTTGATTTTCAATTAATGAGTATAGTTTTAACAAATTAATGAAGTCCGACACATCCTTGTCAATAGTTACAATATCAGCATTGTATCTGCCAATAAGTACCTGATTAATTTCGTTAATTGATTTTTCCTGTTTTAGCATTTCAATTATTTCAACGCCAATCGGATTTACCGTATATGACTCTCCCGTAGTAGGGTTAAAAACAAATCCTGAATCGCTAACTGCTATATTTTTATTTATGTTCATAGTACGTGTGATTTTAGAATAAAAATTATTAGTAGCATTATAACCTATAAGTAGATGATTAATTATACTCTTCTAATTTTTTAACAGAATTTTATGTTGCAATAGTACTACTTCGGTTTTGTACAGGTGTTATGAAATTTCACAATAATTGTATAAGATTTTAGAGTAGACCTTGTCTGAATTAACTAATCCAATTACCTAATCATGTTACATACATAACCTAAAATTACAAAAAAAAGAGGACCTAAACTTATATTTAGATAAAAAACTTTTCTTGGAAAACATACTCATATATCAATCAAAATGTCATCATCCATTTTTTACATAATTTTAACAACACATTTTTACCACATGTGCAATGTACTGCGTTACTTTGCGTTTAGAATGCTTTATCTATGAATTGAATCTTAATGTCAAAAAAAATCATTTGTTTAACCATTTTGACCCTGTTAGCACAATTACTTCTGGCTCAGGATAAATTTACCATAAGTGGCCATGTAAAGGATGCTTCTTCAGGCGAAGGCCTCATTGGAGCAACTATTTATATTGAGGAGATGAAAGGTGGGGGCGCCACCAACGATTATGGTTTTTATTCGTTAACAATGCCTAAAGGTAAATATCACATTCGATACAGTTATATTGGCTTTGAGTCAACAGTCCTTACGATTGATCTCAACAAGAATCAAGTTCATGATATCGAAATGAAGATTCTTGAATCTACCTTGGGGGAAGTCGTGATTAAAGGGCAGGCCGATAATGAGAATATCAGATCTGCCGAAATGGGTGTTGTTAAGATGGATATAAAAGAAATCGAAAAAATACCAGTACTATTTGGTGAACAGGATATTATCAAAACACTAACACTAATGCCCGGAGTAAGCAGCGGTGGAGAAGGGAAAGGTGGTTTTTATGTTCGCGGTGGCAACACCGATCAAAATCTGATACTGTTGGATGAAGCACCGGTTTACAATGCCAATCATTTAATGGGTTTCTTTTCTGTATTTAATTCTGATGCACTAAAAGATATCAAATTGTACAAAGCCGGTATTCCAGCACAGTTTGGAGGAAGGCTTTCCTCAGTTCTTGATGTTCATATGAAAGATGGAAACTCGAAAAAATATACTGTTTCCGGCGGTTTAGGTTTGATTTCATCACGACTTACAATTGAAGGCCCCATTGTTAAGGATCAGGGATCGTTTATTATATCCGGACGCAGAACATATGCAGATATCCTTCTTGGGATGGTAGACAAAGATTTTAGCGATGTTGATTTATTTTTCTATGATTTGAATGCAAAGGCAAACTATAGAATTGGAGAAAAGGACAAGGTTTTTATCTCAGGATATTTTGGCAGAGATAAGTTGGGGACAGAAAATTTTGGATTTAACTGGGGCAATACTACCGGAACATTGAGATGGAACCATATTTTCAATAATCGTTTATTCTCAAATACATCTTTTATCTACAGTAGTTACGATTACGAGATAAACGTTAACCGTAGCAATTCCGACTTTAGGATTACATCAGGCATTGAAGATTATCATTTTAAACAGGATTTCACTCTTTTTGCAAGCACAAACAATAATATTAAGTTTGGTTTTGATGTAATTTATCACATTTTCAAACCGGGAGAATTAAAATCATTTGGTGATACGGAATTGAACAATATAATTATCGACAAAAAACATGCTTTTGAGAGTGGGTTATATCTCTCCAACGAGCAAAAAATTGGATCACGGATAATGCTTGAATATGGTATCCGATTATCTATGTTTAATGAAGTTGGTCCGGGGACCATTAATCAATACGATGTTAATGGAAATATAATTGATGAAAAGGAATACTCCGATCTGGAACTTATTCAATCATACTTGATACCAGAGCCTAGGTTTTCGATGAGCTACGTATTAAACGAACAAAGCTCACTTAAAGCTTCATATCAGCGTAATGCCCAGTATATTCACTTATTGTCGGCTGCAACATCTGATAATCCTACAGACGTTTGGATGCCCAGCAGCTCGGTAATTAAACCCGAAAAAGCAAATCAATATTCAGTAGGATATTTCCGAAACTTTATGGATAATATGTTTGAGTCTTCCATAGAAGTATACTATAAAGACATGTACGACCTGGTGGATTATCAGGATGGAGCCGATGTATTACTCAATGAACATGTGGAAGCAGAGTTGGTTTTCGGTAATGGAAGGTCGTATGGCATTGAGTTACTATTTAAAAAACGTATCGGAAAGTTTACCGGATGGGTTGGATATACTCTTTCGAAAACGGAACATAAGTTCGATGCAATAAACAATGGTGCTTGGTTTTCAGCACGCCAGGATAGGACTGACGATATTTCGATTGTAGGAATGTATGACATCTCAAATAAATTATCAGTTTCGGCTACCTGGATTTATTATACCGGCGATGCTGTTACTATGCCCAGCGGACAATATACAATTGATGGAAATGTAATTCCATACTATACCGAACGAAACGGCTACCGAATGCCGAATTATCATCGTCTCGACCTTGGTTTAACGCTTAAGGGTAAACAAACCAAAAAATTTCAATCCAGTTGGAATTTTTCAATATACAATGCCTATGCACGTGAGAATGCTTATTCTATTTCATTTCAGGAAAGTGAAACCAATCCCGAAGTGATGGAAGCAGTTCAATTCTCACTTTTTTCAATAGTTCCGTCAGTAACCTGGAATTTTAAATTTTAAGCAAATGCAAAAAATACTTAAATATAGTTGGCTATTCATATTTATCAGCTTTACTTTGGTTTCATGCGAAAAAGTAATTGACCTCGATCTAAATACTGCCGAACCAAGGTTGGTAATTGAAGGGAACATAACTTCTAACCCCGGTCCCTATTTAGTGTCATTAAGCACCTCAGGTGATTATTATACAACTCATGGTATTAATCCTGTATCAGGTGCGAATATTATTATTAGTAATGAATTAGGTCATGCCGACACACTCTTTGAATTTAAACCTGGAATTTATCATACGAGTACCTTAACTGGTGAAACAAACCGGACATATACCATCGTTGTTGACTATAATGGCAAAGAGTATTCAGGTTCAGAAACCCTTCCACATAAAGTTTATATTGACTCACTAAGTTATGAAAAAATGGAATTTACCGGACCCGGTGGAGGTGGTGGAGAAGACAAACCCCGATATTCTATTTATTGTACTTTTTTAGATCCTATTGAAACTGTAGATTATTACCGTTTTGATATATTAGTGAATGGCATTCCAATGGGGGGATTTAGAAGCTATTACTACCTTGCAAGCGACCAGCTTTTTAACGGCCATATTGTACAATATCCCATTAGGTGGGTTGAATCTCAACCAGGAGACACAGTTACCATTAGCTTGCACACTATCGGCTTCAATACATGGGAATATTTCAGGACTTTAAATGATGCATTGAGCGGCGGCGGAATGGGAAGTACTCCTTATAATCCTATTACAAACCTCAGCAACAATGCGTTGGGCTATTTTGGAGCTTATGCAATTGATTCTAAAAATTTAGTGGTAGGACAATAAATCGCAATAAAATTGAATAAAATCGAGCATGATATCTTTAATTATATTATCTTATTATGTAAATAATCTTACAGATATTTGCAAAATTCTATTTTAAGAATAACTGAGGCAAAATACTGGCGGCTAATGAAAACAAAAAAAAATAAAAATGAAGATAAACCTAAAAATCGAGTTAGAAAACCACAGAAAAGCTCCATAAGAAACACGGATGGAGGTGCATCAAAACAGAAAACCGATAAAGATGCACATGATACTATAAAATTAATACGGCTTAATAAATATATTGCAGATGCAGGTATTTGCTCCAGAAGGGAAGCTGATAAACTTATCGAAAAGGGAGATATCCATGTAAATGGGAAAGTAGTTACTCAGGTTGGCACTAAAGTAAACCCGGGTGATATTGTGAAATACAACGGGAAAATATTAAGAGGTGAAAAACTCAGATATTTATTGCTGAATAAACCTAAGGGTTTCTTAGTAACATCCGATGACCCCCAGGATAGGCGTACGGTTATGAATTTGGTTGAAAAAGCTTGCGATGAAAGGATTTATTCGGTGGGCAGGCTCGACAGAAACACAACCGGTTTGTTGCTTTTTACCAACGATGGGGAACTAACTACACGCTTAACTCATCCAAAACATGGGGTGAGGAAATTATATCATGTTGTACTCGACAAACCTTTACTGAAAAATGATTTACTTAGGATAATGGAGGGTATTGAACTTGAAGATGGTATTATTAAACCCGATAAAATAAACTGGGTAACCGATGAAATGGACAAAAGACATGTTGGTATTGAGTTGCATTCAGGAAGGAACAGAATAGTACGACGAATATTTGAGCATCTGCATTACGAGGTTATTAGACTCGACAGAGTGATTTTTGCAGGATTAACAAAAAAAGACCTGCCACGAGGAAAATGGAGGTTTCTGGAGGATAAGGAGATAAATATTCTGAAAATGATTTAGTTGAATTCCGTAGTCAAGATAAGGAAGCTCAAAATTGGAAAAAGGTAAAAGTACGTCACTTGAAATTACCAATCGCTATAAACTAATCTTAATAAAAAATTTGGTCAAAATTTTTATATACCTTTGATGTTTTAACTTAATAATTAAAGCTATGGATAATGAAATGTGTAATTTTGAAAGTATCGGATTAGGAACCTGGTTATTTATAATTTTTATTATCGCTTTTTACCTATACGTTTACTGGCGTATTTTTGAAAAAGCCGGTAAACCTGGCTGGGCAGCATTAATTCCAATTTATAATACTCTTATGCTATTGGATATTGTTGGTAAGCCATGGTGGTGGATACTACTATTTCTGATTCCTGTTGTTAACATTGTATTTGCTGTTTGGATGACAAACCTCTTATCCCTAAGTTTCGGTAAAGGCGTTGGTACTACCCTGGGATTACTATTCCTCAGTTTCATTTTTTACCCTATTCTTGCATTTAGCAATGCTGAATATAAAGGGCCGGCCGGCATTCAGACTGAGGGTAGTTGAAAATAGCCTCTTAGTTAAAGTTTGAGTTTTAGTAAAAAACTTAAACTTGTGGGATAGTTCATTTTGTGTATATTTATACTTTAACGATTAATATACACATTATTGCTCTTGTGCCTGAATAGCCGTAATTACCACAGTATTTACAATATCGGTAACCAGGCATCCACGACTTAAATCGTTAACTGGCTTATTCAACCCTTGTAATACCGGACCAATTGCCACTGCATTTGCCGACCGCTGTACTGCCTTGTAAGTGTTGTTTCCCGTATTTAAATCAGGGAATATAAATATGGTTGCTTTACCCGCTACTTCACTGTTGGGCATTTTTGTTTTTGCTACTGAAGCGTCAATTGCTGCATCATATTGAATAGGTCCTTCTATTTTTAAATCGGGACGTAGTCGCTTAACAATTTCGGTTGCTTCCCTTACTTTTTCAACTTCTTTGCCTTTGCCTGAGCTACCTGTAGAATACGACAGCATTGCTATTCGTGGCTCAATTCCAAACATAGATGCTGTTTTAGCCGAGCTAATGGCTATGTCGGCAAGTTGACGAGCGTCCGGATTTGGATTAATAGCACAATCTCCATAAACCAGTACCCGATCTTCCAAACACATTAAAAACGAACTCGACACAATTGAAATCCCCGGTTTTGTTTTAATAATCTCAAAGGCAGGCCTGATTGTGTGCTGTGTTGTGTGCGCAGCTCCTGAAACCATTCCATCAGCATGACCTTTGTGAACCATCATTGTACCTAAGTAACTAACATCGTACATTAGCTCTTTAGCTGCTTCTTTCGAAATGCCTTTGTGTTTACGTAAACGAAAATACTCGGTTGCATATTCTCCAATTAGGTCATTATCGTAGGGATCAATAATAAAAGCTCCTGCAAGATTGATATGCAAAGCTGCAGCCCTTGTTAATATCTCCTCCTCATTACCAAGTATAGTTAAATCAACAACATTCCTTCTCAGCAGAATACTTGCAGCACGTAGTACCCTGTCATCATTTCCTTCAGGGAGAACAATGTGTTTACGATTTTGTTTAGCACGGTTAAACAGCTCATACTCAAACATAACAGGTGTAACAACATTTGAACGGGCAATAGTTATCTTTTTGGCTAATTCTTTAATATTAACATGTTTCTCAAAAAGTCCCAGAGCTGTTGCAATCCGTTGTTCATTTTCAGGAAGCAGCAAAGGTCGTACATTGTTTACAGCAGCAGCAGCCGTAAATGTGTCCGAGTCAACTGATAGTATTGCAATAGGTAATTTTTTCAAGCCATAAATCAACTGTTTAAAATTATTTGCCGGTTCAAATCCACAAGTAAGCAGAATTCCTGCTATTTTGGGATAATTATCACTTAGTAGTGTTAACGACAATCCCATTAGTACATCTAACCTGTCGCCGGGAGTAATAATTAAAGTTCCTTCACTTAGGTGATTTAGAACATTATCAATGTTCATTGCTGCAACTTTAAAATCAACTACATCATAGCTAAGGCTGTCTTTATCTCCATAGAGTTGCTTTGCATTAATTGCATCCTTAATCTGGCGCATTGTTAGTTTTTGTAACGACGGTTCTTCGGGTATTACGCAATTTACACCGCTTTCAGGCATGCCTTTTTGCAATATATGTCGTATTGATTCAACATCATCTTTTTGCGCGCGGTTAACAATTGTCCCTAATTGTATACATTTCTCACGCGCCAATATCCGCCTCATAATCTGTATTGATTCGGAGACTTCTGAAATATCTTTATTAAAACCACTAACAATGGTTATTATAGGGCAACCCAGGTTATTAGCAACGCGTAAATTAAAATCAATTTCATAAGTACTCAAATGGCTTCTAAAATCACTACCCTCAACCAAAATGAAATCGCACCTTTGTTCGAGCAACTTGTATTTATCAAGAATAGATGTATATACTCCCTCTGTATCACCGGTTTGATGAAAATCAAGCATTTCATTACTGGTTAATCCATACATCGACGCATATTCAAAATCAAGATTATAGCGTGATGAAATAAGCCTGATATGATTATCCATAACTTCACCAGATCGAACTATTGGACGGAAGAAACCAATCTTATCAATATGACTCGAAAGAAAATCCATTATCCCCAATATGATCATCGACTTGCCGGCTTCTGCTTCTGCTGCTGCTATATATAAGTTTTTTGACATTTTGATTTATCAGGTTAGCCGATTATTGATTCAAACTGCAAAAGTATAATGATTATCGTTACAAATCAGTTTATGATTCAATTCCTATTTTATAATAAGTTTTCATATTTTTGGGTTTTACTAAATTGCAAGTATGAATAATAATTACACTTTAACAGAGGTTTCAAATAAACGAACCATCAGGGAGTTTCTTGATTTTCCATCAACTCTTTATAAAGACGACAAAAATTGGATTAGGCCGTTAGACATAGATATCGAGAAGATTTTTAATCCGAAAAAGAATAGATTATTTAAAAGAGGCAAGGCGATAAGATGGATATTGAAAGACGCAAATCATAAAGTTATCGGAAGAATTGCAGCCTTTTATGATGAAAAAACGGCCATAAAAAATGATCAGCCAACTGGGGGTTGTGGTTTTTTTGATTGCATTAACGACAAAAACACAGCAAAAATTCTGTTTGATTCCTCAAAACAATGGCTTGAAAAACAAGGAATGGAAGCGATGGACGGCCCGATAAATTTTGGTTCGCGCGAACATTTCTGGGGGTGCTTATCGGATGGGTTCTATGAACCTGTTTACAATATGCCATATAATCACTCATATTACAATGAACTTTTCGAGAGTTATGGCTTTAAAAATTATTTTAATCAGTTTACTTTTCATGCGCCCTTTGCAGCTGGTAATCTCGATCCTGTTATAAGCGAAAACGCTGCAAGCATAAGAAAAGATCCAACAATTACATTTGAGTTTCACAATAAGAAAAATCCCCAAAGAACCGCCGACTATTTTATGAAGATTTTTAATGCTGCCTGGGCTAAATTTCCAGGTGTTAAACCTGTAACACAAGAACAGGTAAATGCGCTTTTTAAATCGATGAAGCAAATCATAGATCCAAAACTGATAATCTTTGCTTTCCATAATAATTCACCCATTGCGTTCTTCATAATGATTCCTGATTTGTACCAAATAATCAGAAAATTCAACGGAAAATTTAACATCATTAACAAACTTCGGCTTCTATACTACCTTAAGGTTAGAAAAGTATGCACCAGATCGTTGGGGTTGATATTTGGTGTAATTCCCGAATTTCAAGGGAAAGGCATAGCTGAGGGTATGATAGTATTTATGGAAGATGAAATTACTAAAGGAGTAAATTATACCGATCTTGAGATGAACTGGATTGGCGATTTTAACCCAAGAATGATAAAACTTGTTAAAAAAATAGGAGGAAAAGTTAGAAAAACTCACATTACCTATAGATATCTTTTCGACAGAAATAAGGAGTTTAAGCGTGCAAAAATATTGTAACAAAATTACACCTGTCGAATAAATATCAATTTAAATTCTCACCTTTGTAATTAGAAACACCAAACTAATTAACAATGAAACAGAAAGTAAAAGACCTGCTCCATATCCTGGTAATATATTTAATTGCATTGTTTGCTGCCATATTAACATTAAAATATACACCTATTGCAAACATATTATGGAAAACAGCATTGGCTGATTTCATTGCCATGGTTATTGTTTTTGTTTTTAGCTTAAGACACAAAAACTCAAGTGTTTATGATCCATTCTGGAGTGCTGCTCCTGTTTTTATAGTTATTTATTGGCTTTTCAACTCAGGCCAAACGGATTTTTATTATAAAATCATATGGGTGGTGATCCTTATCTGGGGAACGCGATTAACCTGGAATTGGATATTAAGATGGGATGGTTTTGAAGATGAAGATTGGCGTTATATTAAAATTAAAAAGAAAACAGGGAAGTACTATTGGCCGGTGAGTTTTTTAGCCATTCACTTATTGCCCACCGCTTTAGTATTTGCGGGGCTTGTGCCTTTGTTCTACGCTTTTAATTCAACAGAAACTTCGCCTACATCATGGTTTACAGTATCCGCAGTTTTTATTACTATGGTCGCAATTTATCTTGAGAAAACCGCAGATGATACATTACGACAACATATTAAATCAGGAAACAGCAGTACCGAATTATTACAAAAAGGGTTTTGGGGCGTTATGAAATACCCAAACTACGCAGGTGAGGTTGGCTTTTGGTGGGGAATATATGCTATGAGTATTGTGGTAGATTTTTCACTGTGGTGGACAATATTCGGGCCCGCATCAATAACACTGCTTTTTGTTTTTGTAAGTATTCCGATGATGAAAAAACGACTGGCTAATAAAACTTATAAGTGATCAAATATCTCCACAAATCGAATTATACTCAATAGTTATTTTTTCATCAGTATAATGCACCATCCATTCCGATAATCGTAAAATTTAAATGGAATATTCATTATTGATTTTTTTTATGGAATGACTGTTATAATCGAAAATTCATAATGTTCACTTGGCTTTATTACCTTAAAAACAGCATATGCAGTTTTTGTATTTCCTTCTTCATCAATATCGCAGTTTCCACTTGCACCGGTATAATTAACGCCGCCCATTTGACAGTTGCTTTTCATTAAGCTCCATCCCATTTCAGGTGACACCTCTGTATTCCCGCCACTATCGTTAGAAACTGGTCGTATAAAATCATTAAGCATTTCCCTGAAAGTAGTCAGATCGGATATGCCGGTTTCTTGTAAGGTTTTCTCAATGGCTAACGCATAGAGATATCCTATATCATAAAATTGAGCATTATAGGATGCAACCTGTTGTTCATACTTTTCCCATAATTTGGTTTGAAAATAAATAAAGGCATTACTTGTCGTATCTGCTGAAGGGAATGCTCCGAAATTTTTAGGATGCCCGTTAATCTCACCTACCATATAATGAACAGGAGCCTGAAAAAGTTCATTTGTATAGAGCCCATCACAAAGTATAAAAGTAAGGCTGTCTAGTACATTATTACGATTCATTTCCGTCAGTCTGGTAAAAAAAGTAATAAAGGCTGTTGGGTTCAACATCGAAACGAATACTGCATCTGGATTTCCCGAAAGTAATTGATCTATTTTTGTTAAATAATCTGGGTCATCTGAAGAAAAGTTAACAAGAGTTTCTGAACCACTTCCAAATGCTTCTTGAAATGATTGCCCCAGATCAATAGAATAGGCGTCCCCCTCTTCAACGGCAATGGCTACATTTGCCAAATCATAAAGCACGGCTTGAGCAGAGAGCACATTCGCTTCGAATCCATCAGGCGGACAAAGGCGCTGAAAATAATCGGATATTCCTGTTAATTGTTTTGAGGTTGCAGCACCAGAAATTGTAGGAAAATAATCGGGAATACTTATATTTTCAACAATACCCAATGAAGAAGATGAAAAACAACTCACGAATCCAACCAGGTTTTTGCTTTGGTCAATTATTTCCTGACCTGCGGCAGCGGCAGCAATTCTTCGGTCGTTTCCTTCCGAACTTTTTATAACAAGATTTATCTTATAATTTTCGCCAATCCAACCATTCTCATTTATCTCATCAATGGCCATTTCTAACGCATTTTGGCGTAATAAGCCTTTTTCCATATCAAGTGGCAAGATAACACCCAGGCTTATATTAATGGGAGTAATTACAACAGGATCATCATTTTTGCATGACATAAAGCCAATGATAATAAATAATATTAGTGCTGATAGTAATGGGATAACAATTGATTTTTTCATAGCTATTGTTTTTGGTTCATTATCAATGATCTTGTAAAATTATTACATTTAAAAGTAGAATACAAGAATTTTTCAGTAAAACACTTCCATCCTTCTAATTTAATTCTCACCACAATAATTAGAAATGCCAATCTAATTAACAATGAAACTGAAAGTAAAAGACCTGCTCAATATCTTGGTAAAATATTTAATTGCATTGTTTGCAGTCATACTATCATGAAAATATACACCTATTGCAAATATATTGGTGCAATTTTGGGATTTAAAATTAGTCTTAGTTTTTTATCGCTTCCTCTTATTGGAATAAGTTCTTTTTATAGTGATATATTTTCAATTAGTGAAAGGATTGGTGATTTTATTATCAATGTGAGTGAGGCCATTGAAGAATATCAGAAAACCGAATAGCAAGGCAATTATTTAGGACTGCAAACATATAAACAAACCTAAAACTATTTATCTTGCTGATACACTGATATATAAACAAGTTGACCATTCTTGGGGTACATTAAAATTGATAATACATTTTGCAGAATATTTTTTCAATTTGAATTGTCAATGGCTTATGATTCGAAAAAAAAGATAAATTGTAAATCCCTGAAAATAAATGCATACCTTTGCAAAAAATTTCAAGTTTGAAAATTTGCGCTTTAATTTACTAATTCTCCTTCCATTATTAGTTATCATTGTTCTCTTTTTTAAACCTGAATTTTATAAACAATTTAAAAGTAGAAACTATGAATATTTATGTAGGAAACCTTGATTTCAAGGTAGATGAAAGTGATTTAGAGACTTTATTTGAAGAGCATGGAACTGTAAGTTCAGCAAAAGTGATCGTCGACAAATTCAGTGGCAGAAGTAAGGGCTTTGGGTTTATCACAATGGACAACCAGGATGAGGCTAGCAATGCAATTAAAGAATTAAACGGTACCTTATTAAAAGATCGTGAAATAGTTGTTAATGAGGCAAAACCTAAGAGAGAATTTTAATATTTAAGAGAATATTTTATTGATAGTAGGAAAAGTAAAATGGTACAATAATGTTAAAGGATTCGGCTTTATTGAGTCGGAAACTGGCGATGATATTTTTGTTCACCGAACTAGTTTGGCAAGCCCTTATAAAGGACTTCAGGCTGAAGAGGAAGTTACTTTCGAAATCAAACAGGGCGAAAAGGGCCTGGTTGCTATTAACGTTTCATCAGTAAATTAAATTATGGGTAGATCACAAGAAACATTTAACAAAAAGGAAGTAAGAAATAAAAAAGAGAAAAAGAGAAAAGAAAAAGAGAAAAAGAGGCTGGCCAGGAAAGAAAATGATAAAACAACCAGCCCTGATGACATGATCGCTTATGTAGACGAAAATGGCATGCTCTCTTCAACACCTCCTGATCCTAACAAAAAGAAGGTTGTTAAAGCAGAAAATATTGACCTTGCTATGCCTAAACGCGACTCTGGTCAAAATGCTGATCCCATCAGAAAAGGAATTGTAACATTTTTTAATGATTCGAAAGGATATGGATTTATAAGGGATTTGGAAACACAAGAAAGTGTTTTTGTACATGCAAACAGCTTAACAGAAGAAATAAGTGAGGATAATGTTGTAACCTTTGAAATAGTGTTGGGACCAAAGGGTGCCTCTGCAACACAAGTAAAACTTTTTAAGTAGATTACGTTAGTACAATAATTAATATTAACTTAACATAAGAAACCACTATTGATTATATTTTTGCATCATAAAACAAAGAAAAAAATTTCTTTGCAGAATTGGAGCGGCAATTGCCAAGTTAAAGTATATCGTCGCCAACTATAATTGAAATTTGAAGTCAAAACCTGTTTTCTATCAGGTTTTTTTTATAGGAGAATAGATGCTATTTCTAAACTCTTCTGGGTTTCCAGGCGAGTTATTTATTCTCATCAATATTGTAACTTTTCCACCGACGTTCCTCTCGCACAAGCAACAAATCAAATTTATTAGGCTGCAATATGTTTATATCTATTTGCTGCTTTTTTATTGGATGTAAAAACCGGAGTCCCACAGCCGATAAAAACAAACCTTTCCCTCTTAATAAGGGGCCACTACCATAGTGTTGGTCACCTACAATGGGAAATCCAATTTCTGCCATATGAATGCGTAATTGGTGTGTACGGCCTGTGAGCGGAAATAAATCAACCAGCGATAACCATTGAGTTTTTAAAGAATGACAACGACTTACAACCTTATACTTAGTATAAGCTTCTTGTCCGTTAATGGCAGTGTTTATTTCACCTGAATCCGGAGGTTTACCTGCCACTATTGCCCGATACCGTTTCTTCACTTCACGTTTTTCGAGCCGTTGCCCTAATGTCATAACGGCTAATGCTGTTTTGGCTACCAGTAGTAATCCTGAAGTTGGTACATCAAGTCGGTGCACCGGACGTGGCCATTTTAAAGCATCGGACTCCTTGGACGGATTGATGTTAGTCATCAGAGCATTTTGGATGGTGTAATATTTATTTCCGCTAACTTCAATCCCCGCCGGCTTATTAATAATAGCAAGGTGTTCGTCTTCAAATACTACTTCAAGTTTATAAACAAGGGGTTTTGGAGGTTTGAGCTCTAAATCTATTAAAGTAATTTCTTGCCCTTCTTCCACCCAATTACTCTGATGTCCGGGTTGATTATTTACTAACAATTCTCCCCTTTTGATGACTTTTTTCATGCTTGCACGTGATGGAACAGTTGTAAAAACTTCCAGTGCATAATCCAGCAAACGTAGTCTGGCTATTTTTTTCGAGACAGTATGATGTTGAATAATTAGCACAAGGTTTAAATTTTATATCTATCTTTATTGTGCTTGTTATTTCTTGAGATTTCTTTTTTTCAAGAAAAAAGTCGTTAATAAACGGCCGCACTCCTCTTCCATCACTCCTCCTGTAATATTTGTTTCAGAATGAAGAACCGAATCACCAATTTTGGAATATCCACGTTTAGGGTCGTATGCACCAAAAACAATTCTGCCAATTTGTGTCCAATACGAAGCTCCGGCACACATCATGCACGGTTCCAGAGTAACATAAAGAGTACAATCACCAAGATATTTCCCTCCAATAAAATCGGCGGCGGATGTAAAAGCCTGCATTTCAGCGTGTGCTGTTACATCGTTCAGCGTTTCGGTTAAGTTGTGAGCTCTGGCAACAATCTGGTTATTACAAGCAATTATTGCACCTACAGGAACCTCATCTCTTTCAAAAGCGGTTAAGGCTTCTTTGAGGGCTTCCTTCATAAAATATTCGTCGGAAAAAGTAGTTAGCATGGTTGCTTTTTTCTAAAAAAAGTTATGCCAATTATCAAAACAATTGCTGCTATAATAAAGGCAGGAATAAATGATGATTTAGCTGAAAACTGTTCGGGATATAATATACCCCATGTAAACAAAATAATATTAACAATAAAACCCGATAATATGCTTGCTAATGCCGCTTTACGATGCTTAAAAGCATTTTTTGAAACTAATGCAAATAACGTTATAGGAACAAAAAGGGCTATTGTTGAAATTCCAACAACCATCAGGTCTACAATATATGGGAAAACCAATGATACAAACAATGCAATTATTCCAAAACCAACAGTTGTAAATCTAATCATTGAATACATTATAGTCTCTCCTTTTGGTTTACCCCATCCTGCAAAATCTTTAACGGCAGATATTGATATAATATTCAAAAAGCTATCACCCGACGACATAAGTGCCGAAAGTAAACCAACAATCGCAAAACCAAAAATGAACCCGCTGCTATGCCTGTCGATAAAAATATAAGCTACATCTTTTGGGTCTAACGATTCGTTAGATATAATTCGAATTGCTATTCCTACAGCAGGAAAAATAATATAAAAAGGCAGCATTCCCAGGCCTGAAATTATACTAACTCTCCGTGCTGTTTTCTCATTTTTAGCGGCCAAAATACGCTGCCAGATGTCCATCCGCACTAAAACCGACCATGAGAGAAAAAGTGGCAACGCAACTAAAAATATCCATCCATAATACGAGCCATTAAGCATATTTGCAGGCAATTCTTCCAGTCGGTTAAACATGTCAGTATCATCAACAATACCCGGAATAAAAATTAATATTATCATAATTATAATTGCAACAAACTGGATCATGTCTGTTATAATTACTCCCGAAAGTCCTGCAATAGCAGTATAAAGGATAACAATAACGGCCGAAATAATGGCAGCAGTTGTATAGCCAATATCAAATGCAAATTTCAGCAAACTTGCCATTGCCACAAACTGTGCTGCAAGTAAAAAAAAGAAGATAAATATATTTACACCACTTACTGTTGCTGAGAAAACTTTAGTGAATCCAGGATTATCACTTGATGTATAATTGTGGTTTAGAAAGTGAGGCAAGCTGTATATTTTCTTTTCTGCACCAAAGGTTCTTATCTTTCCTGCAAAAAAGAACATTATCATAAAACCTATTACATAGGCTATGCCAATGCCAACCGCAGCTAACCCCGACTCGTAACCCATTGCCATTAAACCTATCGATGTTCCTCCGCCAACAAAGGTTGCAAGTACTGTAAACACAAGCGGAAGGGTTCGGGTATTACGGTTATTTACCAGATATTGCTCTAAGTCGGAAGTTTTAATGTGACGTAATGATAATACAATTACGACGAGCAAATAAAGTACAATCCAAAATATTAACCAGTTCATATTATCAATTCTTATCAATTATAATTGGTTAAAATTCTATTCAAAAATAGAATATTTAATTCAATGCCAAATTGGTTACAGCAGGAAGTCAATATTTCTTCTCAAACACTGATATCCGGTGCGCTTAATGGCAGAGTCATTAAAAAGTGTGTTAAACTGCTGGTTATCCAATTTTTCCCAATGTGTTTTAGTCATGCTCTTAAGATTTACACTTGGTTCGAATAAGGGTTCTTTGTGAGGTGAAGAAAACCTGTTCCATGGACAAACATCCTGACAGATATCGCAACCAAAAATCCAGTGGTTAAATTTTCCCCTCAGCTTAGCAGGAATGGAAGCACCTTTATATTCAATTGTTAAATATGAAATGCAGTTACGTGCATCTACATAGTTTTCTTTTATAGCATTAGTAGGGCAGTCATCAATACATTGGGTACATGAACCACAATAACTTTTGGGGTCAATATTGTCTTTATAATGAAGCTCAAGATCGATTATTATATGTCCGATAAAGAAAAAGGACCCCCCTTCTTTATTAATCAGGAGCGTGTTTTTGCCAATAAAACCTAATCCACTTTTGTGTGCCCATGCACGATCAAGTACCGGTGCGGAATCGACAAATACACGTGCATTACATTTCCCCATTTTTTCTTCAATAATATTTAACAGCTTATTTAGCTTTTCCTTAATAATAAAATGGTAGTCTTTGCCATATGCATATTTTGAAATATGATAATTGTCGGTTGAGGATAGTTTATGGCCAGGATAATAATTGTAAAGAACTGTTATTACTGATTTAGCATTGTCAACAAGAAGTTCAGGGTTATAGCGTTTTTTCTTATTTCTTTCAAGGTAACTCATTTCACCATGATTACCTTGCGATAACCAATGTTCCATTTTTGCTGCCTCGTTATCAAGGTATTCAGCCTTAGAAATGCCACAATCAAAAAATCCGATGCCTTTAGCGTTGGTTTTAATAAAATCACTTAAATATTGCTTATTTAACGATTGTAGTGGCATTTGTGACCAGTCAAAAGAGTTTTCTCTGTTTCGTTTCTTTAGTCTTGCCAAGATGGTCATAAGCTAATTGCGTTGCTTCCCTACCCCTTGGGGTACGCATTAAATATCCTTCCTGAATAAGGAAAGGCTCATAAACCTCTTCAATTGTATCACTCTCTTCACTAACAGCAGTGGCTATTGTTGTAAGCCCCACAGGGCCACCTTTAAATTTATCAATAATAGTGGTTAGTATTCTGTTGTCCATTTCATCCAAGCCGTTTTTGTCAACATTCAGAGATTTTAAAGCATATTGTGAAATCTCAACATCAATATTACCATTGCCAACAATTTGTGCGAAGTCACGTACACGGCGCAGTAATAAGTTGGCTATACGAGGAGTACCCCTGCTTCTTCCCGCAATTTCATTGGCCGCCAGGTCATCAATATTAACTTTTAATATAGTTGCTGAGCGTTTTATAATTAGAGCCAGTGTAGAGGCATTATAATATTCAAGTCGTGAGTTAATTCCAAACCTTGAGCGAAGTGGAGCAGTAAGAAGTCCCGACCGTGTTGTAGCTCCAATAAGAGTAAAAGGATTAAGTTTAATTTGAACAGACCTGGCATTTGGGCCTGTTTCAATCATTATATCAATTTTAAAGTCCTCCATAGCTGAGTATAAGTATTCTTCAACAACAGCACTTAAACGGTGGATTTCATCTATAAAAAGAACATCATTATCATTTAGGTTAGTTAGTAGTCCGGCCAGATCTCCCGGCTTATCAAGTACCGGTCCTGATGTTGAAATTATATTAACACCCAGTTCATTTGCAAGTATATAGGATAATGTTGTTTTACCAAGTCCAGGAGGGCCATGTAACAGAACATGATCCAGAGCATCGCCACGTTGCTTTGCCGCTTCCACAAATATTTTAAGATTATTAACAATCTTGGGTTGTCCTGTGAAATGATTAAAATATCCAGGTCGAAGAGTGTTTTCAAATTCTTTTTCTACGTTGCTTAAACTTGATCCCGATGCGTCAAGATTTTCATTCATTAATAATAAATTTATTGTAACAAAAATAGATGAAAATCACATAGCAATTCAACATTTTGGAATGTTCGGGATTCATTTGTTCTTTATGAGCCAATATTTTTGATCAATTTGGTGAAATAAGTTTAATAGTTCTAATAAATTTTTGTTAAATTAGCAGCGTTGATAAACTGTTGTTATAGATGTATAAAAATACGGTTTGCATATTATCGCGTAAAACCTTACAACAATGAAAACAATTCTTGTTGCCATCGACTTTTCAAAAAATGCAGAACATGCTCTTGAGTATGCGATTATGTATGCAGAAAAGTTATCGGCTTCAATTTATTTGATATGGGTTGATGACAATGTGACTGATGAAACCGTACTAGGAACTATTAGTGGAGAGCTCAGGATAGAAAAGAGAGCATATCTGAAACATCTAAATACAGAATATAAAGATAGAATTTTGGGGGGGAAGTTTGAAGTAATACTTCGGAAGGGAAGAGTGTATCAGGAAATAGCAAAAGCCGCCAGTAAAATTAATGCAGATATGATATTTGCCGGAACACATGGCGTTTCGGGTTATGAGCAACATTGGATTGGCAGTAATGCTTACAGGGTCGTTACACAAGCACCATGTCCTGTTTTTACTATTCGGAGTAGTTATCAGTTTGGTAGCTCAATCAGTAAAATCCTTCTTCCATTAGACAGCTCTTTAGAAACAAAACAAAAACTACCTTTTGTTGCTGATCTCGCTCTTGAATTTAGCGCCACAGTATATTTACTTAAAGTGTATAATACAACTATAAATGTTATCAAAAAGAGGATAGATAAATTTGGAGACGAGGCAGTTAGTTGCCTAACTGAGAGGGGAGTAGATTTTATTATAGAGAAAATTGAGGCTAACAATGTGGCTGTTTCAATTATTGAATACAGTAACAAAAATGATATTGACCTTATCGCTATTATGACTGATCAGGGAGTAACAACTGCAAATAAATTTTTAGGGCCATATTCGCAGCAGCTAATTAATAATTCAACTATTCCCGTGGTAAGTGTAAGGGCAAAAGTGCATTAGTTATTTGTAATAAAAAAATTATGAAAAGAATAGCAGGGTTAATATTTTTAATTGCTTTTATCGTTGGCAGTCTGTTTTCACAGAATACTGACGAAAGCAGAGTTATTGTTATTGGGGATACCAGGATCGACAATCTGGTTCAATTGCATATTGAACATAATAAAAAATATCCTGAATTCCAGGGTTATAGAATTCAAATACATATGGCATCAGGGAATGATGCACTTGTTATAACTGAGGAAGTAAAATCGGGTTTTTCGAAAAAGTACCCTGATATACCCGCTTATCTAACTTTTGGAGAACCGAATTATCGGGTACGTGTAGGCGATTTTAGAACCCGTTTAGAAGCTGAGAAGTTTCTAGAAAAAATAAGCAGAAAATACCCCGGAGCATGGGTAACTCAAGATTATATCAATCCGCCAGATTTACAGAAATTTAAAAACACCAATAGCTATGAATAAAGTCATTCTTGTGGGCATCGATTTCTCCGATTGTTCGATCAACGCCCTTGAACATGCAATAACAATCGCAAGGAAAGCAAACGCCAGTATCGCAATGGTATGGATTAATCATCTGGATTATTCCAAAGAGATCTTCTCTGTTGAACCTCAAAATATAGAGAAGGAAGTAACAAAACGATTTGAAGCTCTTGTTAAGAAATTCAAGTATCATTTGCACGGGGAGGAGTTAAAGTACTATATCAGAAAGGGGAAAGTATATAAAGAAATATGTAAAGTGGCAAATGAAATTGAAGCTTTTTTAGTTGTAATTGGAACTCACGGGTCATCAGGCTTTGAAGAATTTTGGATCGGCAGCAATGCTAACCGTATTATTACTGCCAGCACACGTCCAATAATTACTATTCGTAATGGCGTTGATGCAGGTACCGATTTGAAAAAAATTGTTATGCCATTAGATAGTACAATAATCACAAGGCAAAAATTACCGGTAACAGCATTATTGGCAAAGTACTTCAAATCTGAAGTACACATTCTGGGCATGTTTACTACAAGTTCCGACGATATCAGGTTCCGGATTCGTAATTATGTGGTTCAAGCGGAGGAATATTTTGCTGAAAATGATATCACTTATAAATCAAAATTTATTGAAGCTGATAATATTACTGATGGAACCCTTAAGTATGCAAAAAAAATAAAGGCCAATCTTATATCAATAATGACTGAACAGGAAACTACGACTGCCAATCTTCTTCTTGGCCCGTACGCATCGCAAATGGTTAATCATTCACCAATCCCGGTCCTTAGCATTCATGCTAGTAAATACTAAATAAACCACTATGGACTGAAAGTACCATAGTTTTGTACTTTGAATTAAATTCGTGATTCATATCTTTCAATAATTTGACCAATAAATTATACTACCTTTTTATTATATCACCATTCTTATTAAAGAAATGGTATTCCATTAACTGATAATCGTTTATTGGACGAATTTTAATCCACTTTTTGTATTTTAAGAACCAACGCATTTGGGTTGACATAAAGCTTTTTGTAAGGAAGGCATCAATATATGGATGAACACATAGGGTTAACATCTTCTCATTCTGATCGTGGATTAAATAATTGAGATTATTTTCAATATCATCAAGGAGGATCATGCTCGACTTAATTTCTCCTGTTCCATTACAGGTTGGGCATTTTTCAAGGACAGGCACAATCATTTCGGGTCTTACTCTTTGCCTTGTTATTTGAACCAGACCAAATTTACTTGGAGGAAGTATTGTATGTTTGGCCCTATCTTTCGACATTTCTTCAATTAATTTTTGAAATAATATCTTTCGGTTTTTGGCATCGTGCAAATCAATAAAGTCGATAACAATAATGCCTCCCATATCTCTTAACCTTAGCTGACGCGCAACTTCGGTAGCAGCTTCCATGTTAACAAGAAGTGCATTTTCTTCCTGAGAGTTCTCTTTATTTACCCGATGGCCACTATTTATATCAATTACATGTAAGGCCTCTGTGTGCTCTATAACCAAATAAACCCCACTTCTTATGGTAACAGTTTTGCCAAAGGAGCTCCTAAGTTGTTTTCCAATATTATAATAATCAAAAATGGGGACTCGTCCCTTATACCGTTTTACGATATCAATTTTGTCGGGAGCAATGGTGCTTATGTACGCTTTTGTTTCTTCATACAAAGTAGGATCGTTAACGTGAATCGAATTAAATGACTCATTTAACAGATCCCTTAGTATTTGTGATGTGCGATCAAGCTCGCTTAGTACTTTATGAGGTGCTTTAAGTTGCGATAATTTTTTAATGATACTCTCCCATTTTCCGGTAAGATCACGAAGATCAGCATCAAGCTCGGCAACTTTTTTGTTTTCGGCAACAGTGCGAATAATTACTCCATAATTTTCAGGCAGTATGCTGGTTATTAGCCTCTTTAAGCGGTTACGTTCGGCACTGCTTTTTATTTTTTGTGAAATGGAAATTTTATTGGAGAATGGTAAAAGTACCAGAAACCGACCGGGGAAAGATATTTCTGTTGAAATCCTTGGCCCTTTTGTGGAGATAGGTTCCTTCGCAATTTGAACTAAAATCTGCTGTCCGGAAATTAATACCTGCGTTATTTTGCCAGTTTTTTCAATATCCTTTTCGCGCCTAAGCGTTTCGTGAGATGTGAGATTAGCTTTCCCTAATACACCAAGTTTTACATACTTATTGAAAGTACGTATTTGCGGACCAAGATCGAGATAATGCAAAAAAGCATCCTTTTCATAGCCAACGTCAACAAAAGCAGCATTAAGGCCGGGCATTATTTTTTTTACCTTACCTAAAAAAACATCACCAACAGTAAATTTATTGTTGATTTGTTCCCTATGTAATTCAACTAGATTTTTGTCCTCAAGTAATGCAATGTTAACCTCCGATAAATTCGAATCAATAATTAATTCTCTGTTCACATTGTTTAATTTTTTAATTAATTAAATAACAACCTAAACGCAGGTAGCAATTTAAATAAATGAAGTTGATATTCGGCAGGACAAACAGTGTGGGTGTTGGGAGGAATCGAAAAAATAATAATAACACAAGACTATTTAAAAGCCTTGTGTTATTTTACGAAAGAAAAAATTATTTCTTCTTATGCCTGTTCTTCCTTAAACGTTTTTTACGTTTATGGGTAGCCATCTTGTGCCTTTTCCTCTTTTTTCCGTTTGGCATAATTAATTAGTGTTAATAGTTAATAACAAGCTATTTAGCTTTTACTTCGTTTACGAAAGTTTTCGCTGGTTTAAAAGCAGGAATATTATGTGCAGGGATAATAATGGTAGTGTTCTTAGAAATATTCCGACCTGTTTTTTCAGCTCTTTTCTTAATAATAAAACTACCAAATCCTCTCAAATAAACATTCTCACCATTAACCATTGTGTCTTTTACGGCTTCCATGAAAGACTCTACTACAGCCTGTACAGCCACCTTTTCAACGCCAGTTTTATTGGCGATTTCAGTTACAATTTCTGCTTTTGTCATCTCAAAGTTATTTTAAATAATTAAAAATTAGTTTCTTAGTTTGGTGGGCAAAAGTAAAACATTTTTTTTAAAGTAATGTTATTTAATTGAGTATTTTTTATTTATAATTAGTTCTTTATTAGTAATTTCGGGTATGGAGGGTTGCTTTTTTGCTTTAAATATTCATTTTTGTTTAGGAATAGTTTGGTAATACGAGCATTTTTGCTGGAAAAATACCTAATTTTGATTACTGAAAATAATATAAATATTTTACAAAATGGCTGGATTAAACAAAGTAATATTGATAGGACATATCGGGAAAGACCCTGATACTTTTACTTTTGATGATGGAACAAAAAAAATTAGCTTTTCGCTTGCAACTACCGAAAGTTATATGGACAGAACTACAAATGAATGGAGAGATCAGACCGAATGGCATAATATCGTGGGTTACCGATATTTGGCAGAAAAAAATGTAGCAAAGGGTGATCTGATTTATGTGGAGGGAAAAATCAAAAACAGAAAATACAATGATCGGGATGGTAATGAAAGGTATATTACCGAAATATTGGCTGAGAAAATAAATATGTTGGCCCATCCCAAAGGTGTAGATAGAAACAGTGAGTCAGACCCAGGAAATTATGGTAATCAAGGAAACCCATCTGCCGCAAATGATGAACAGGTTAAATCCGAGACTTCTGAAAATTCCACCACTCCTGAAGATGACCTCCCGTTCTAAACAACAGGAGGTTGGTACGCAAGTATTGTTTTTCTTAGTAATTTTGCCGATAATATTTTTTAATTTAAAAAATCATTTTGGTGGATGTTGAAACAGATTCTTTTCTAACCCTGCTGATTATAATCTCAGAGAATTTCTTTTTAGGGTTCACTACTGATATTGTTATTGCACTATTGGTGATTATTATTCTTTTGCTTTTCTCGGGTTTGATTTCAGGATCAGAAACAGCTTTTTTTTCACTTTCGCCTTCCAACATAGATGCGTTAAAGGTTAGGAACGGAAAAAAGGACAAAGCAATATTGCAGCTTCTTACTAAACCTAAACAGCTGCTGGCAACAATACTTATTTCTAATAATTTTATTAATGTTAGTATTGTTATTCTATCAACTTATATAACTGTAAACTTGTTTGATTTGCAGTCGAACAAAATTTTGATATTTTTTATTCAGGTTGTGGTTGTTACATCTGTATTGCTTATCTTCGGAGAAATTATCCCTAAAATACTGTCCAATAAAGAACCTGTGTCCGTTGCAACCCTTATGGTTTTACGGATGACGTTTTTAATTTGGTTTTTTAAACCATTAAGCAGTATCCTTGTTTCTTCAACTTCTTTTATTGATAAGAGAATGGGGAAAAAGGGTCATAATATTAGTATGAGCGATCTTTCGGATGCTATTGAAATTACATCCGACACCAGCGTAACCGACGATGAAAAATTCATACTTAAAGGAATTGCAACTTTTGGCGAAAAAGAAGCAAGTGAGATAATGGTTTCACGAGTAAATGTTACAGCAATTGATTGCAAATTAAGCTTTAATGAAGTAATTGACGTAGTGCTTAAATCGGGTTTTTCGCGAATACCGGTATATGATGAAACTCTTGACAAAATATCGGGCATATTATATATTAAGGATTTATTATCGTGTTCAGGAGATAATGAGGACACTGGTTGGCAAAAGCTTATCAGGAAACCAGTTTTTTTTGTGCCTGAAAACAAGAAAATTAACGATTTGCTGCAAGAGTTTAGAGATAAAAAGATACACGTAGCAATTGTTGTTGACGAGTATGGAGGAACTTCAGGTATTATTACTCTCGAAGATATTATTGAGGAGATTGTTGGTGAAATAAGCGATGAGTTTGATATGGAACCACATCAGTTTAAATACGAGAAGATTTCTGATAATACATATATATTTGAAGCAAAAACACCGATTGTAGATTTTTGCAAAATACTTAATCTGAATGATGAAATATTTGATGATGTAAGGGGTGAGTCGGACTCCTTGGGAGGTCTGATTTTAGAATTTGAAAGTAAGATTCCGGAATCCGGTTCAGTTGTCAGCTTTAAGCAATTCAGGTTTGAAATTACTGATGCCGATCAACGAAAAATTAATGAAGTAAAGGTAATAATTAATGATTAAAAGGCTGCCAAGTAAATTGATTTACAGCCTGTTAGTAGTGGCAATTGTTTTTATGGCTTCGTGCAGCCAAAATTACACACCATTACCAAGGGGTTATTTCAGGATAGAACTTCCTGAGCGTAATTATATAATGTCGGACACTACTTTTCCTTACTATTTTGAATATCCAGAATATGCCAAATTACAAGGCTCACCACATAACCCCAATCAAAAATATTGGATTAACATTGAATATCCACAGTTTAAAGCAACTGTTCATTTAAGTTACAAAAGTATTGATGACAATCTTATTACCTACCTCGAAGATGCTTATACACTAGTCTCGAAACATATTCCCAAGGCAGAGGAAATAAACGACAGCCTTATAGTGGATAATGATAGAAACATATATGGATTAACCTACAAAATAGAAGGCAACGGTGCAGCATCACCCTATCAGTTTTTTGTAACCGACAGTGCCTCACACTTTTTAAGAGGAGCTCTTTATTTTAATATAATACCAAATAACGATTCACTTGAGCCGGTTATTGATTTTATAACAAGCGATATCGAACATCTTATCAACACTCTGAAGTGGAATGATGATGCGAATTGATTTTAGTCGCCTAAAATTATCACTCCGAATAAAAATTAATCATATTCTGAATTGCTTTTGAGCAAACAGGACAAAAACTATCTCCTCCAAAGCTTTTCATCATACAATCGTGCATTGGTCTGTAAACACCTTTGGCCACAAATCCGCCACCTTCAAAAACACCAACTTTGTTCTTATACTTTTCAGTATCAGGAGTGGGAATTGGAATTCGTTTTTTAACCATATCCTTCCATTTACTATCAAAATCAATGAGAGTGGTAATATTTGATTCCCATGGTTCGGCATTAAGATTGTAAAAATCATTGTATGAGGTTGAGGAATTGTAATATTCATCAGCAAGGCCCACAAACCCATGCCCTAGTTCGTGAATAAAAATCTCGGATGATTTTTCGTTGCTGTTAACGCTAACGTTGTAATAATTGTAAATGGCACCACCCCCGTATTTTTTGTTGTTGACCAAAATATAAATTTGATCGTATGGAGCATTTGCTGCAAGGTCGCGCACACTTTTGTTGTCAATGGTCATGCAATACCTTTCGCTGTCGAAAGTGTAAAAACTGGTGTTGAGAATTGTTTTTTTCCAAACATCGTCGGCAGGAATATCATTTCCTGAATCATCACTAGGGGCCAATATACCTCTGATATTAAATTTGTCTTTATTTTTATCATAAGGCGCATATTCAAAAAGGCCTTCGGCAAATACTCGGCAATCATCAATAAAAAGCCCCATCTCTTCTTTTGAATATCCATCAGGTAGAATTAAGATATCAACATTTTTATCCGTAGCCCCTGATATATGAACATCAAACGAAGGATATACTAATCGTTGGTCACATTTGATGAAATAGTTTTCTGGATTTACTTTATATCTGAATTTTTCCTCAAATATCCCATCCCTGTTTCGGGAGTATAATACTACATCAACATTTTGTTTCGGATATGGGAAAACAACGGCTTCTGAAAAAGACCGTTTGGTTTCGCTTGCCTCATTTGTTGTTTGCCATTCGCCAAAAAGTGTAGAATATCCCCTTGAGTAAAGTAACGAATCATTGGAAGTATTAACTACTTTAACATAATATTTGCCGTACTCAAAAGTATCAACAAGATTTACTTTAGAGCCTCCCCAATACGGTTCCTCAATAAGCTCATCGAAATAATAATCTTCCTCACCGGTATTACCACTATGGTAATAATCCATACGCAGGGTTTTGTCATGAAAAAACTTGTCGAATTGGGCAAAACCAACCAAATTAACAGCAATTAGTGTAATTAAAATAAGATGTTTCATTTTATCTATTTATTTTGGTAATTGATTAGAAACTTTTTCTTCATCAGGCGATAACCATCCTCCTCCGAGAGCTTTATAGAGCTTCACATAAGCATTTAACAGATTCATCCTTGTTTGTGTGAAATTTAATTGAGCATCAAATAACTGTCGCTGTGAATCCATTACTTCGAGATAACTTGTCTCACCTAATGAATACCTGTTTTCTGAAAGCATCTCTGCATTTGCTGCCGCCTCATAACGCATTTCCTGTGCCAGAATTTCTTCTTTCAATGTTTCAATACTTATCAGTGCATTCTCAACCTCGCTAAATGCCTGTAATACTACACTTTCATATTCATATAACATTGCTTCGGCTTCGTATCTTGCCATTTCGACTCTTTTTTTATTTTTCCCAAATTGAAAAACAGGACCTAATAAACTCCCACCTACCGACCAGGCTAACCCTCCCGTAGTAAGTGTGGACAGATCGTTGCTTGCAGCACCAAGTAATCCTGTTAAATTTAGCGATGGAAACCTCATTGCCTCCGCTACTCCAATTTGAGCATTTTGCGATTGTAACAATGCTTCTGCCTGCTTAATATCCGGGCGTCGTTCTAACAGCTGTGATGGTAATCCTGTTGGGATATCAGGTGGGACTGCCATGTCAAAAAGACTTGTTTCTGTTGTGATGTAACGAGGATTATGACCAAGAAGAACACTGAGTGAATTTTCGGTTTGCGCAATGGCTCTTTTATACTGTGGAATTGCTGCCGCAGAAATGGCTCGCTGAACCTGTGATTGGTTTAAATCAATTTCTGCAATAATGCCCCACTTATATCTTGCTTCGATAATTAGTAACCCACTATCGCGTGAAGCAAGTGTGTTTTCGGAAATAAGCAACTTCTCTTTATTGTTAAGAAGCTCAAAATAAGTGCTGGCAACATTTGCTATTAAACTCATTTGAATAGTACGCATACCGTATTCACTCGCCAGAAGGTTAGCCTTTGCAGCTTCGGTCAACCTAATGTAACTACCCCAAAAACCAATTTCCCACGACAATTCAGGGTAAGTAAAAAAGCTATTTGATGCCGTTGGTTGTTTAATGCCTGCATAATTACTTTTGGAGGCACCCGCCGAATACCCAAGCGAGGGCCATTGGTCGGCGTTTGTATATCCTATGTTTGCCCTTGCGGCTTCAATTCTGGCAGCAGCAATAAGTACATCTTTGTTTTCATTAAGTGCTGTTTTAATTAAAGTATCAAGAACCGGGTCGTTAAATAATTCCCACCATTGTAAATTAATAACCGTATCAGTTGCAAGTGCATCAAATCGAAATTTTTCTGGAGAGTTATAATCAGGCTTCTGAAAATCCGGCCCTAATATACAGCCTGACAGGAGGATGGTTATTACAAATGTGAGCATTATAATCTTTTTCATTACAATATTATTTTTTCAAAAGTCTAACTAAAAAAATCAAACAGGTACTTATTATTGAATTCGATTTCGAACTGCTTAAGAAAATCGATGTACTCTTCTCTAAATGTTGTTTTTCTGTGATGCTGTTCCTGGTATTTGATGTAATTGTATACGTTATCAATATGTGATCTGCTGTAAGAAAAAGCACCATATCCGTCTTGCCATTGGAACTTCGATCCGAACCAATTTTTGTTGTTGATGAATAGAGAAGAGCTTCTTTTCAATTCCCATACTGTATCTGAAATGGTTATGGATGGACTTATTCCGAGAAAAACATGTACATGATCAGAAACTCCATTAATGATGATTGACTTGTGTTTTAAATTTGTAGCAATGCCACTCATATAACTAAACAACTCTGAGCGGATATTTTCCTTTAATAATCTGTCTTTGTATTTAACTGCAAAGATCAATTGGACATATAATTGCGTAAAAACACCTGGTTTCATATTTTTGTTTTTATCAATAAATCGCCTACGGCGAATATCGTTAATTATGTTTTCTTACAATAATTATAACCGCTACGCGGTAATAATTATTTGATTGTGTTTTTTGCCCGTAGGGCATTAAATATTTGTAAAAATCAATAAAAGAGTGATTTATTCCCCGTCGGGGATTAATCACTCATTTGTATTATCTGAACTACTCTCAACTTCCAAAGCCATCATCTTATCCCTCCTCTTTTCATATCCCGAAATTTTCCCTATAAACACAAAAAGCATCGGGTACATAAATACACCTAGGAATGTTGCCACCGACATACCTCCAATTAGAGCCATTCCCATCACTTTTCTGGCTTCAGCTCCCGAGCCTGATGCGATTACCAGCGGAAAAACTCCGAAAATGAATGCAAAAGCTGTCATAAGAATAGGCCGGAACCTCGCTTTGGCGGCACTTATTGCTGAGGCCATGAGGTCTTTACCCGTTTTAAACTCATCATTAGCAAATTCAATTATCAGAATTGCATTTTTGGCTGCCATTCCCACCAGCATCACCAATGAAATTTGTGCAAAAATGTTGTTTTCAAAAGTAGGGCTGATAAGCCTTGAAACCCAAAGGGCGAATAAGGCACCAAATATTGCAAAAGGTGTTCCCATTAAAATACTGATCGGCAGTGACCAACTTTCGTATTGTGCCGATAGTATTAGAAATACAAACACCAGCGAAAATGTTAATATCATGATTAATGAACCTGAGGCTTTTTTTTCCTGAAACGACATAGCATTCCAGGCATAACCCATGTCGTTGGGCAATACCTCCTCTGCTACCTCTTCCAATGCTGTCATTGCCTGGGCGCTCGTATAACCAACACCCGGATTACCAGTAATTTCCACAGCTCTGTATAAGTTAAACCTATTAGTATAATCAGGACCTGATATGTCTTTTACGGTTACCAAAGTCGCCAAAGGCACCATCTCCCCAATGTTATTTTTTAGAAAGAAGTTATTTATTTGTTTTTTATCAACCCTGTATTGTGGCTCAGCCTGAATATAGGTTTTATATAATCGACCAAACCTGGTAAAATCGTTTACATACGAACCTCCCATAAACGCTCCTATTGTATGGTATAGTTCATCCAGCGGAACACCAAGTTTAAGTGCCTTTTCTTTGTCAACATCAATATATCGCTGGGGTACATTTGCCTGGAAAGTGGTAAAAGCCCTTGATATTTCAGGCCTGCTATTTGCTTCTTCAACAAATTTTGCTGTATTTTCTGCAAGATAGCCGGGCGTGTTACCTCCCTTATCCTGGATCATAATACTAAAACCTGACCCATGACCCAGTCCGGGCAATGCAGGTGGGCCAAAGGCAAATACCTGAGCTCCAAGAATTTTTGTAAACAATATTGGGTTTAGCTGGTTGATAATATCTTCTGCCGTACGGCTCCTCTCATCCCACGGCACCAAATTAATAAACATAAACCCCGTATTTGAGGCTGATGCACCTGAAAGCATACTGTAACCTGCTGCTGTTGTTACGTACTTTACTTCGGGTATTTCCATAATAAGTTTCTCAACTTCTTTGGTAATAGCATTCGATCGTTGCAGAGAAGCTGCATCAGGAAGCTGAATGTTAACAAAGAAATAGCCCATATCTTCTTCGGGAATAAACCCTCCAGGAACCAAGGTTCCAAATAATGCTGCTGCTAAGCTTATAATAACTATGAATACTAAACTGCGTTTTAATTTACGAGCTACAATATATGTGAAACTCATATAAGTGTCGGTGGTTTTGCCCATATATTTATTGAACACACCAAAGAACCTCCCTAAAAATCCACCATATGGAGTTGGGTTTTTTAATAATAATGATGATAAAGCAGGACTCAATGAGAGAGCGTTTATCGAGGAAACTATTACGGAAACCACTATTGTAATTGCAAACTGCTGATATAAACGACCGGTTATCCCTGCCATACCTGCAACCGGGATAAATACTGCTATTAAAACAAGAGTAGTGGCAATTATTGGCGCTGACACTTTTCGCATTGCTTCAATAGTGGCTTGTTTTGCACTCATTCCCTTAGCAATGTTTACCTGTACTGCTTCAACAACAACAATAGCATCGTCAACTACAATGCCAATGGCAAGTACTAATCCGAGTAATGAAAGAACGTTGATAGTAAATCCCAAAACGGGGAAAAAGATAAAAGCTCCTACCAGTGAAACCGGAATAGCTATGGTAGGAATAAGAGTTGCCCGCCAGTCCTGGATGAAAATAAAAACAACAAACACTACCAGGCAAATGGCTACTATCAATGTAATTACAATGTCTCTAATGCCGGCAGTAATGGGTAGTGTTGCATCTAACGAAACGTCGTATTTAATGCTTTCAGGAAAACTCTCTGCCAGTATTTCCATTTCTGCAATTACTTCTTTACTTAGTTCAACAGCATTTGAACCCGGAGACTGGTATAGCGCAATAACAGCGCATGTTTCTTTATTTAATCGGGTATAGGCGTCGTATGATTCAACACCAAGGTCGATTGTGGCAATATCTTTTAACTTTACCTGTGATCCTTCAGGTGTAGTTCTGATGACAATATCGCCAAAAGTTTCGGGCGAACTAAACCTAGCGGGCAAACGTACAGAGTAGGTAAATTCAGTACCTGGCGGGGCTGGTTCTGCGCCAAATTTTCCGCCCGGAACAATAACATTTTGCTGATTAATTGCATTTTGTATCTCCGAAACAGTAATTCCCATTTGTGCAAGCCTATCGGGCTTTACCCAAATTCGCATTGAGTAATCGGATGCGCCAAGCACATTAGTCCTTCCAATTCCTTTAATTCGTGAGAGCTGATCTTTGATGTTAATAAGAACATAGTTTCCTAAAAAATCCTGATCATATCTTCCATCGGATGTAAGAGTTATCAGCATCAAGATATTAGGTAGAGATTTCTCGGTAGTAACACCAAATTTGGTAACCTCTGCCGGTAATTTAGCAGACGCTGCACTAACGCGATTTTGTGAAAGTACGGTATTCATATCGGGGTCGGAACCAATAACAAACGAAATATCAATCGACATTGTACCATCATTGGCATTAGTCGATTTCATATATATCATATTGTCAACTCCGTTGATTTGCTGTTCAAGAGGAGTAGCTACCGATTCTTCAACAGTTATAGCATTTGCGCCGGAGTAATTTGCTCTAACCTGTACCACCGGAGGTGTGAGGTTTGGATACTGCTCAAGCGGTAAACCCGACAACATTACAAGTCCTAAAATAAGTATAACAATTGCAATTACCATTGCAACAATAGGTCTGTGTACGAAAAAAATTCCTTTAGTTTCAGACATATGAATACAATTTATTGTGGATTTGTTCTGTTTTCAAACTGAGTAACTTTTGCAACTACAGGCATTCCAGGTTTTACTTTTTGAAGTGCATTAATAACAACTTTTTCATTTGCATTAAGACCGCTTTCAATAATCCAATAATCTTCATATTTAGGTCCTGTAACTACCTGTCTACTTTCAACCCTGCTGCTATCATTAATAACATAAACCGAGTGAGCACTCTGCAATTCCATTACACAGCGCTGGGGAACAATTAAAGCATCAGTTATTTCATCCATTTTGGCCCTTACTTTTGCAAATTGTCCAGGTCGTAATAGTTCGTCGGGGTTTGGAAAAGAAGTTTGAATAAGCAATGAACCTGTTTCAGGATTAACTTCCCTGTCGATGAATTTAACCCGTCCGGTGTGTTTAAATGTAGAGCCATCTGATAAAATTAATGTTAGCTTACCATCTTTATTTTCTTTTTCAATATAATTGGCATCCTTCTCTTGCTTCGAACTTTCAATAAACCTACGTGCAATGCCGAGATAATCAGCTTCAACGAGAAAAAACTCAACATGGACTGTATCGATGGTTGATATTGTATTTAAAATTACAGGGTTGGGGGCCTGTCCTACAAATTCGCCTACATTAGCCTGCGTTTTACCAATTAATCCTGAAATTGGAGAAATAATACGACAATATCCCAGATTAATATTTGCCAGCCGCACACTCGATTCAACAGCTTTAACATTGGCTGCCGCAGCATCGTACTGGGCGTGAGTCGCATCAAGATCGCTTTGACTTACAGCATTTATTTTAGCAAGAGGGACTATCCTTCCAAGATCACTTTCAGCTTTTGCAAGGTCTGTTTTTGCTTCAGCAAGCTTGCTCATTTCAACTGCAAGTTGGGCTTCTAATGATTGAGGGTCAACAGTATAAAGTAGCTGTCCTTTTTTTACCCAGGTGCCCTCATTAAAATGAATAGCATCTAAAAATCCGCTTACTCTTGTCCTTATAGGAATATCGTATTGCCCATAAACCTGCCCTATAAACTCCTGATATATAGGAACATCTTTTTGAATAACTTCAACAACAGGGATTTCGAGAAGATGCCGGGGTTCTTGTTTTTTTTCGCCACATGAGCTAATTATCAATAATATCAGCATAATAATGCTGTACTTTATTTGAATAATAATTGATTTATTCATAGCAGCTTTTTTATGTGAGAATGAGGATATTTACTTTCGTAGAATACAAATATATTAAAATATTATGAACCGTTTTTCAATATTATTGTTTGTTGGGCTTATGTGAAAACAAAACTTGCGCTATGTAGCAAATAGCAATAATGCATATTAAAAAACCGCCAACTTATTAGTTAGTGGACCCACCAGGACCAGTGATATTTTCTAATGCGCTGAATATCAATTACCTTAAGATTACAAAATCAAAAATAGGGTAAAAATCAGAGTAAAATGTTTGGCAGTAAAATTTTGTGAATTCTTCCTCTAAAATTAATCCGCATTTTGATAGTTATTGATCTTGTAAACTGCATCCATAACTTCAATTGAATCAGAGTACAAATTACCTGTCATTCGAATTTTCGTATATTTATTGATTATTTTTCATTTCAATCCATGAATAAGCATCTTAAAATACCTACATTGATTATTATCATGCTTATTCATTCTATTGGGAGCATCTATTCACAACCTGAGAAATATAAGTTTCGGCATATAACACCAAAAGATGGATTGTCTTCACATAATGTTCATGTTATAATGAAAGATTCATGGGGATTTATGTGGTTTGGGACAAGTGATGGATTGGATCGATATGACGGATACAATGTCAAATCTTTTAAAAACAATCCGGAGGATTCTACATCAATTTCCAATAATGTTATAACAACAATATATGAGTATAATTCCACAGAATTATTTGTAGGAACTAGAAAGGGAGGATTAAACCGATTTCATTTCGACTCAGAGAAATCTATCAGATATCAGCACAATCCAAATGATTCATCCTCTCTCAGCAATGATCAAGTTAATGTGATTTGCAGTGACACTTCCGATCTGCTTTGGGTGGGAACTCAAAACGGACTTAATTTATTTGATCCATTTAATGGAACATTTAAAGTGTTTAAGCAGGATGTTAACAATTGGCAAAGTAGAAAAAATCAGATTAACGAAATTTATTGTGATCATTCCGGAATTTTGTGGATTGGTACAAATGACGGTTTATTTCAATTTAACAGAAGAAATCATGACTTTAAAGCTGTGGAATTAACAGCTTCAACAACATATATTGGAGAGGGTGAAAGAATCATTAATACAATTGTTGAAGATCAAGATCATGTTCTTTGGGTGGGAACTGATTTTCTTATTTTTAAGATAATTGATGGACAGCAAAAATGGGTTGGAATACAAACAGAAAGAGCCAGGTATCCTTCTAATTACTTTATTAATGATATTGTTAAATATAGCGATAAGAATATCAAAGATTTATGGATAGCAACATTAAGTGGTTTAAACAAGTACAATCAAAAATCAGGATTATTTACTCATATATACAGAGATTCGGATAATAGCTCAAGCTTGTCGAGTAATGCTATTGTTTCGCTCTTTCTGGATAACAACCGTTTGCTTTGGATTGCTGGTGAAGACGGGATTGATATGCTTGATTTAAACAACCCTCCTTTTCATCATATTATCCAGCCAGTTGGAAAATTTAGAAAGTCGTCCATTGCTTTTTTTGAGGATACTGATGGGAGTTTTTGGATCGGGTCTCCTAATGCAGGCTTAATAAATTATGACAAGGATTTAAAACTAATTAAACAATGCACCCTTGTACTTCCGGATGGCAATATTCCATCAAATTACAGCGTATTTGAAATCCTGGAAGATTCAAAACACTTTATGTGGATTGGAATGAACCGACCTTTACCTGGTATATATCTGTTTGATAAAGAAAAGGAATCATTTACAAAAATTCCTTGTGATACCTCGAATAATCATCCTGAACCAAAAGAAATGAAGGCTATGGTTGAAGACCATAATGGCATTGTTTGGTATGGTACGAATTCAGGCTTATATTGGTTTGATAACACAAATTTTGACTCTTTATTTATTAGGTATGTTGATAACGAAATGCTTTCTCATTCATGGATAAATGATTTATACATAGACAATAATGGTGATCTCTGGGTCACATCCCTAGCTGGTCTTTTTCGGCTTCCAAAGGAAAATAAGAAATCAATGGATTTTATCGAATTTAGTTCTGATAATATTGGAGATGAAAGTTATCAAGGAATGCCACTTGGTATTATCCAAACAAAAAGTGGGTTGTATTTCTTGGGGACTACTGAAGGATTATATGCTTTTGATCCTGCTTCTTATAAATTTTCTAAAATAGAAAAGGAAAGTGAACTTATTGGTGAAAACAAAAAATTTTCAATTATAGAGGATAAACATAAATCTTTATGGTTGAATACATGGAAAGGTCTTATCCGGTTTAATCCTCAGTCACCTGAAAATGAAAGCCCAATACTATTCGATATTTCAGATGGATTACCTTTTGAAGGTTATAATGGGTCTGATCCCTACCTCAGCAAAGATGGTAGAATATTTGTGCCAGGAAAAGGAGGCAAACAGGATGGTTTTTTTTACTTCCACCCGGATAGCATAAATTATAATAAAAATATTCCTCCTATAGTTGTTACACGATTTTTGGTTAATGATGTTGCTATTAATCTGTATGATAGAAATTTTTCAAAGAAATATATAGACCTCAATTACAACCAAGACTTCTTTTCATTTGAGTTTGCTGCGCTTGATTATATTAATCCTGAAAAGAACAATTATGCGTATTATCTCGAAGGATTAGAAGATAGTTGGATTTATTGTGGAAAGAGGAGGTTTGCAAATTATACAAATGTCCCCCCCGGGAAATATATATTCAGGGTAAAAGGGTCTAATAATGATGGGTGCTGGAATGAAACAGGTGCTTCCATTTTCATCAGAATTCATCCACCACCCTGGGAAACATGGTGGGCCTACTTATTGTATGTTCTGTTCGTGCTGGGATTATTTTATGCATGGAGGCAGTATGACCTTAAGCGCCATAGATTAAAAAAACAACTTGAGGTAGAATACCTTGAAAAGGAAAAACTCAGTGAGCTTGCCAGTATGAAATCAAGGTTTTTTGCGAATGTTTCTCATGAATTCCGTACACCTTTAACTTTAATCTTAGGACCACTTAGAAACCTGAAGAAAGAAGTTGTGTCTGATAAAGGCAAAAAAGATTTGAGTATTATTCAACGAAATTCTATCAGACTGCAGCAGCTTATCAACCAATTGCTGAATCTGTCGAAGCTTGAATCTGGTAAAATGAAACTTCAGGTACAAAAGCTAGATGTTATTCAATTGGTAAATCGGTACACCCAAAATTTTGAATCCCTTGCTACACAAAAAAAGATTATACTTAAATATTTGCATGATGAGGATGCGATTTTTGTTTGGATTGACACAGATAAGATAGAAAAGATATTATATAATCTATTGTCCAATGCTTTTAAATTTACCCCTAAAGGGGGTTCGATTACGATTAGAATTAGCATGGCGGCAAAAGATAATATCAATAAAAAAGAAGTTCATATATCCATTTCGGATACAGGCATGGGTATTAGAAAAGATCAATTGCCTCATGTTTTTGACAGATTTTACCAGGCAAGTGCTTCGCATAAATCAGATTTGGAAGGAAGCGGTATTGGGTTGGCTCTGGCAAAAGAACTTGTAGAATTACACCATGGCAAAATTAGTGTTAGCAGTCAAGAAGGAATAGGAAGCGTCTTTAACATATTCCTGCCAATGGGGGATGAACATCTGGAAGATGGTGACAAATTAATGCTGCCTAAACAGATAGATAATCAAGAAGTGATTGAAGAAATTATTGCTGAAAGTCATGAACCTGACTCTGATAATCATAAAGAAATATTACAGTCTAAGCCAATCCTGTTAATAGTTGAAGACAATTCTGACCTGAGATTATATATTCGAGGTCACCTCGAAGAGGATTATAATATAGTTGAGGCTTTTAATGGAAAACTAGGATTCTCGCAGGCTATTGAGATAATTCCTGATTTGATCCTCAGCGACGTGATGATGCCTGAAATGGACGGTTACGAGCTATGCTCCATAATCAAAACCGATGAGCGTACAAGTCATATCCCATTGATTCTTTTAACGGCCAGGGTGGCCCAGGAGAGTAAAATTGAAGGATTGGAAACCGGTGCAGATGATTTCCTTACGAAGCCTTTTGACCCTGAAGAATTACGTATACGGATCCGTAACCTAATCAATCAGAGAAAGAGCCTAAAGGAGAAGTATATAAGGGATGTTCGATTGAAAGAAATTCATGAAGGGAGTGAAAATGAAGTTCATATTTCCATCGACCAAAAATTTCTCCTTAGGGCTCGGGAAACGGTGAAAAAATATTTATCAGATGATTCTTTTGATATAGCTGTCTTCAGCAGTGAAATGAATTTGAGCCGTACACAACTCCACAGAAAATTACGAGCACTGATTGATCAATCTGCAACAGAATTTATACGAACGGTCAGGTTGAACGAGGCATCAGTGTTACTCAGGCACAAAACCGGAAACATTTCAGAAATTGCCCTGGAAGTTGGATTTTCCAATCCCGGGTATTTTGCCGAATGTTTCAAAAAGCAATTCGGAATACTCCCCTCACAGTACGCTAAAAAGTTCAGTTAATCCTACCTCATAATTCTTTTAAGATAAGAATTGGATAAGATGGAACATATCCTGTATTCTTTGCAACATGGATGGTAGATATGATAGTCCCCTTGGTATTAATTTTATAGAAAATTAAACATTAATATCGCATATTATGAAAACAATTACCAGACCTTCAACAATTTGTATGATCTTATTGTTAATGTTATTCACTCCTATGAAGGGCCAGGAGCTTTCAACCGAAGCTCTTGAAAATGCACCTTACTTTTTTAGTAAGCAGTTTTCGAAACAAACATTGCCTATTGGCTATATTAAGAAAAGCCCAGGACATTTATCAAAAAGTAATTGGAATGCTATAATAGATTCAACATGGGGCCCTGGCTTACCTGTTGATGAAAAGCTTGAGATATTTGATCTTTTTTGGCAAACCATTGATGCGGAATTTGCATGTTTTCAGGATTTGATAGTTAACTGGAATTCTCTCGATTCATTATATCGTAGTGAAATAGAGGATACGGTTAGCAGAGGGCGATTTGCAGCTATCATGAATCATTTGGCAATGGCATTAAAAGAATCACATACAAATTGTGAAGACAAAAGCGTATGTAATTACACATCTTCAGCTCCAGGAGTACCTTTGTTATGGGTTGGAGCCTGGGGCGACAATGGGCATTTTGGTGCAGGATTAACTCCACTTGCAGATAGCTCTCTGCTTGTTTACAAAGCCATTGCTGATCATCCCTTGGGGTTAGTGCCTGGCGATATTGTATTAGGCTATGATGGTGTTCCATGGAAAATTCTCTATCAGGATCTCTTAGCCGCACAGTTGCCAATACATGGCTGGTGGTGGGGAAGCTCTGAGAGTTCATATCTCCATTCGTGGTTAATTAGTTGCGGGTTAAACTGGCACCTTTTTGATACTATTGATATTTATAAATATGGTTCCGGGAATACAATTCATTTATCAACAAGCCCTTTAGCAGAGTTAGATACAGTATTTTTCTGCACAGAGCAAATGGATGTCTCAGGAGTGCCTATGCCAGATTACTATAATGAACAATTATTCAATTATGGAATCATTGATGGGACACAAATCGCATACATTTATAGTTGGGGGTGGTTCTGGGATGCTGAAGATGAATTTTATAATGCTGTTGATGACATTATGAATAATTATGAAACAACCGGATTGATAATTGATTTTCGGATGAATTATGGTGGAAATATGTTCCTAAGTAATCCTGGATTAAGTTTACTCTTTAATACTATTGATACAACCATTGGGGTGGCTAGACGATCAGATCCTAATAATCATTTTGCGATGGCACCTTATACGCCCCCATCAGCTTACATAATTCCAGGTGATTCATTGATATATTATGATAAACCGATTGCTGTCTTAACAGGTCCTGGTGCAATCAGCTCAGGTGATCAGGTAGCACTGAGAATGAAATTCCACCCTAGATCACGATTTTTTGGAAAATCAACTGCAACTGCCTTTAATGGCCCAACAGTTTTAGACCTTGGTAAAGGAGCATGGTATTGTCGTTATGCTAGAGGTGATGCTTATTTAGTTACGGAACCTGAAAATTATTTGACACATGATGAATTTGAAGTCGATGTTGATGTTTGGCATAATCCCGATGATGTTGCCCTAGAAATTGATGCGGTTGTGCAAGCCGCAGTTAGTTGGATCGATAGTATAGTTGTTGATATTAGTGAATCAAATCGAGCGTTACCCATGATTAATATATTAAAATGCTACCCAAACCCATTTTCCACATCCACAACAATTGAATACATACGTACAAAACAAGGTAATACCTATATAACAATATTCAATCACCTTGGTAAAATTGTTGAAAGAGTAGAACTAGGGATTTCTCAAGTGGGGAAACAACAATATTTGTGGTACTCATCTGACTTGCCTAACGGCATATATTTTGTTCAGGTGAGAGCAGGGCAAGAGGTGGCTACCAGGAAGATTGTTAAGATGAGATAAAGGTAATTAGATTTTTTCGTCAACATTGACAAAAATTCTAACAACTTGCAAATTAAAATAACTACTTTATCTTTGAAACGTAAAAACCTCACAACCAATAAGTTATGAGGTTTTTTAATGTGGACCCACCAGGACTTGAACCTGGGACAACCTGATTATGAGTCAGGGACTCTAACCAACTGAGCTATAGGTCCCGTTATTTCAAGCCTGCCTAACGACAGTCAAGCAAATTCGAAACTGAACGAATTCAAATTCGGGCTGCAAAATTAATAATAAATATCTGTTATTAGTATTTTTTGCGCAAATATTTTGATGCAATCAATATCAGCTTCCGTAAATCGCAATAAGAAAGAAATAATACTGTTGTGTTATTTGCTCTATCGGCAAGTTCCCTTCGATCCGCCTCCATAAAAGATGGAAATACCAAGGATGAAACCAAAGTTGTACCAGCCACCATTGTTGTTAACTTCATAAATACCAACATTATCACTAAACAAACTTATGATAAATGTAAAAAGGGAAATAAATCCGTGCCATAGGCCCATTAAAAATCCCGCAGTTTGTTCATTGAAATTTTCACTGCCCGGGGCACAGGAAGTGACTAAGAAAGTCATTAGAATAAATAATAACCAAAGATTGATTTTCGATTTTTTCATGATTAATATATTAATTCGTTGTTTTAGAATTTTCGAAAATAGTTAAATACCTTGCTGTTATCTAATTTTAATTCAGATAAAAGCCTGCTCCGATAAAATAGTCAGTATTTGGTATTTGCATTACATACGTAACTTTCACTTCTTCGTTCCCGCTTGCCGGGTTGTTCCAATAATACTCATAATATCCTGAACCTGCTGATTCAACAATGTCAATCATATCGCGTATAATAAATGCTCCATTTATGTCCTGGATGTCAAAAATGCTTTCTCCCTGAAGTTCCGGGTTGGCACCATGAGCAATGTTTATACCATTTAGATTGTTGATGAAGAAATATCCAGAGCCATCGTCAAAAAAGCGAATATGATCGATAAAATCACGGCAAAATTCAATCCTGTCATTTTCTTCAGTATAAATATTCTCGAAAATTCCTGCAATTCCTTTAGCCATGGTAGATGTAGCTTCCTTTAAAATAATTTCTAAAGCACCAAAATAATCATAATAATTATTTGCAGGTTCACCATAAAAACCCGCACCAATAAACCAATTTGCTGATGAAATAGCTGTTACAAAACTTAACTTTCGCTCATTAACACCAGTAGTAGGGTTTTTGCGATAATATTCAACATACCCATATCCCGAATACCTAACTGTTTCAACCATTTCCCGAATAAAGTACTTGCCATTTTCATCCTGCACATCAATTCGGGAAGTGCCTATAAGATCAGGGTTTATGTGGGCAACCACCCATGCATCGCGTAATGTTTCAACGAAAAAATAACCTGATTCATCAGCAAAAAAACGGGCTTCATTCACAAAAGCCTGACTAAAATGCGCCCTGTTAGTACTATCTGTAATGGTATTTGAAAAAACTGTTTCAAACCCTGTACTAACATTTGTAGTATTAATTTCTACTATTGATTTATCCAGGCTGTACTGAGAAATCAACTGGTCTCCGGGTTCAAGGCAGTCGCAGGTTGTACACGATCCGAAAATAAATAATGCTAATAAAATTATGGGTATAATTAGCAATTTTAATGTTTTCATTTTAGGGGGTTCAGTTTAAATGCAGACGCTAAAGTAGTTAAATATAATATTATTAGCATGCAGTATGTGTAAAAAAACTACGGATTTCTATTCGTTCTTATCAATTTATTACTTTTATTTGCTATATATAAAAGACCAAATGGACATAAAAAACATAATCTTCGATTTTGGCGGTGTTGTACTGGATATCGATCCGCAATTAACTATTAATGAATTTGTTAAATTTGGCTTTAACGACTTCGATAAACTGATGACTTCTGAATTCATCGATGAAATAATAGGTAAGTTTGAGCGCGGGATAATAACCCCTGAGGTGTTTCGAACAAAACTCAGAACTTTTTTAGAAATTGAAATTACCGATCAGCAATTGGATGATGCCTGGAATTCGTTGCTCTTTGATATCCCAAAAGAAAGAATTGAAATTATTGAAAACGCGAAGAAAAACTACCAGATTTTTCTATTAAGCAACTCAAATGAGATTCATTATGATTTATTTGTAAGAGATTTACAGTTGCGCTTTGGTTATCATGAATTCGATGAGCTGTTTCATAAGGCATATTTTTCGTTCGACCTGCATTTGCTCAAGCCAAATCCTGAAATTTATGAATTTGTGATTTATCAGCATGGATTAGTACCAGAAAACACCTTATTTATTGACGACAAGACCGAAAATATTGAGGCTGCAAAAAAACTTGGGTTAAAAACCTATCAATTAAATAAACCAGAAAGAGTAAGAGATATATTTAAGGATGGTAAGCTTGTTTCTAATCTTGATATCAGATAATTACTTAATTAGATGGACTTCAGGTTTTTGGTTTAAAGTGTTGGGTTTGGAGGATGGTTACTTATAAAATAATCTTATTTCTTCAAGTATTATTATGATCTGATCGATAGTAACAGCCTCCATCAACTTTAATCTAAACGGTTTAAAATTTGGGTATCCTTTAAAATAATTCCCCCAGTGCTTTCTTATTTCAAGTACTCCCCTTTTTTCTCCTTTCCACTCAACAGATTTTTCCATCTGAATTTTACCAATTCTTATCCTTTCCTCTATATCAGGTGATTGCAATATTTCTCCGGTGTCCAGATAATGTTTTATTTCGCTAAATATCCAGGGGTTCCCATAAACACCGCGACCTACCATAAGCCCGTCAACGCCAAAATTATCTTTAAAATATTTTGCTGATACTCCATCAACAATATCACCGTTCCCAAACACGGGAATTTGCATTCTGGGATTATTTTTCACCTCTCCTATTAATGTCCAATCCGCCGGAATACTTAGTTTTTGTGTACGTGTACGACCATGAATTGTAATCGCTTTTACACCAACATCCTGCATTCTTTCAGATATATCAATAATTTCCTTGTGTTGGTCATCATATCCAAGGCGCGTCTTTATAGTTACCGGTAGTGAAACAGAATTTACTACTGCCTGTGTCATCTTAACCATTTTCGGAATATCATTTAGTATGCCCGACCCGGCACCCTTAGCAACAACCTTTTTTACAGGACAGCCATAATTAATATCAATTAAGTCGGGATTGGCACGCTCGGCGTACTGGGCTGCTTTTACCATGGAGTCAATATCATGACCGAATATTTGAATTCCTATTGGGCGTTCAAATTCTTCAAAATCAAGCTTTTTAACACTTTTAACTGCATCCCGAATCAACCCTTCTGATGATATAAATTCTGTATACATAACATCTGCTCCAAACATTTTACATATATACCTAAAAGGAGGATCGGTTACATCTTCCATGGGTGCAAGTAAAATTGGAAACTCACCAAGGTTTATTTCTCCTATTTTTACCAACGATAGTTTGATTTAAGTAAAGGCTTCAATAAATTCTTTGCAAAAATATTAATTTTGCACTTCTTTAAAAATCATTCATATTAATGAGAAGAACAGCGTTTTTAAGTTCACTATCGCCATTTGGGAAGCTACTATTGCTTTTTGGTATTGTAATAGTATTTGCCGTCGTTACAGCATTTGCCGGTCTGGTAGCCGGTATGGTAATTTATAATGCCACACTCGCGGAGCTTTCAAATTTCATTTCTAATCCTGTTACGCCTAATGCTGTTTCCTTCCTTAAATTTTATCAAATGATTAACCAGATTGGTATATTTATATTGCCAGTTTTTTTCTATACGTTTTTAGTAAGCAACTCTTCATTTAAGTATCTTTCAGTTAATAAAGCACCCATGCTAATTAGTATATTGGTGGGTGGGCTGGTTATTTATACAATATTACCAACTAACAATTATTTAGATGAATTAAACAGAAATATGAACCTCCCTGATTTTCTTTCAGGCATTGAAGATTGGATGCAGGAAAAGGAAAATAAAGCAAGAAAATTAACAGAAATATTGCTTAGCACTAGCTCTATTACCGGATTAACTATCAATATTATTATAGTGGCTATAATACCTGCTATAGGTGAAGAATTGTTATTCAGGGGGTTGTTATTAAAGCTTTTTAACGAACTTGCCAAAAACATTCATATTGCAGTATTAGTATCGGCGATAATATTTAGCGCCATTCATTTTCAGTTTTATGGATTCCTGCCAAGGTTAATGCTGGGCATGATATTAGGGTATTTATATGTCTTCACCGCTAATCTTTGGGTTCCGATTTTTGTCCATTTCCTAAATAATGCCTCTTCAACAATAATATATTATCTTCATTATAATGGTTATATTAAAATTTCCATGGAAGATTTCGGGGCTTCATCAAATGTTGCGTATATAATAGGAAGCTTGCTCATCACCCTATGGCTTATGTCGTTGATTTACCAAAAAGAAGGAAGCAACAGAATTACAAAGACAAGATAGGAAAGCCTTAAAAATCAGGAATAAACAAAAAAGAGGCTGTCTCGATTACTTTTGAGACAGCCTCCGTTTCCATGAAAAATCAAATTTCTACTTCATATTAACAAGCGCATTAAAGTCGACATTGTTATAATATTTCAAAAACTCTCTATTAGTTGCAGCAACACCGGCTACTTCAGGATCAGCTTTAATTGACTGTCCTAAGTAATCCAACATATTGGATTTATTATCCTGACGAGCAGCAGTAATAGCGAGTAAGAATAATGTTTCGGCATCCTGTGGAGCACAGTTGAAAGTCTTCTCGGCTCCGGTTGTATTACCATTTAGCAATTGTGCAAGACCAAGGTTAAAGTCGCATGACGCTCCGGCAAGGAGAGTTTCGGCTTTTGCATAGTCGCCAAGACCTATGTTAGCAAGACCAAGGTTATAATTTTCATCACCGCCAAGTTCTTTTGCTTTAGTGAAGCATCTCTCAGCTTTGCTATAGTTTCCGGTTAACATATTATATACGCCCATGTTATTATTCATCTCGAAAGAATTTTCATTCAGTTCAAGACCTACTGTTAACAGTTCCTTGGCAATTTCAAGATTGCCTTCTGCCAATTCCACAGCGGCAGCGTTACTAACTGATCTCCAACATTTAGGGTAGTATTCAATTATTGAACCATAAATAACTTTTTTAACACCATTGTCATCGGTAAGTGTTGCAGCATAGAATAATTCTTCTATGTCAAGCGATTGTGGACTTGAGGTTGAAAGTTCAGCTAATTCAGCATCTGTTTTCTTAGGCTCAAATGTATTAACTTTGATTTCGGCCCGCCTTAACGGAGGAAGAATATCACGCTCTATTTCTGGATAAATAAGTATCATGTTCCTTATTTCTTCCTCTTTCTTGGTTTGGTCAGCAGAGTTAATAACATTTAAGATTGCATTTTTGTCTTTGATATCAGAATTCTTCACGGCCTTCATAAAACCATTCCAATCCGGACCGTTTGAAGTAACAACAAAATCAATTCCTTCAGTAACAATTAGCTCATTTTTCTTTGCGGCTTTGGTGATTTTACTTTCCATATACTTCAGTGCTGTTTGAGCTCTGCGCTCTGATAGCCCCTTATTGAAAGTTTCTTCTCCCTCAGGTGAAGCCCAGCCATCGATTGTTATATCATCCAGCAACCAGCCTTTTTCCATATCCCCAATATTATTTTTAAGAGCATTGAGGTTATTTTCATCTATGTTAAGAGGAAGTTTCCAGTTTAGATCAGCGAGGTTAACTTTAAAGAACAGATTTGCTTGCTTAGTACTAATAGTAACTTTTTGATATGCATCGGATGCCCATGCTAACAATTCGGTATTGCGTAAATATTTTGAAGTGTGAATGACACCATCAGCAAGTTTTCTCTCCGGAGCAACAAAAACTTTACTTCCGCTAGCCTGGGCTGCGGCACAGTTTTCATAAACTTCGCCATCGTAAGTATAAACAACCGGCGCAACTACGAATTCGCTCATATTCATTGCAGGATCATAAGGAATTTTACTAATGTAGATAAATGAACCGCCATTTGAGTAGCTAACAAGAGTACCATCGCCCGTTACATCTTCACCTTTAAAAAATAAAGTTGAAAAAGCTGTTTCACCGCCGTCGTACTTCAACACAGGAGTAAAACACATAACTGCTTTCTTGTCGAAATATTTAGGAGGAAAGGTTCCTTTAATTGTAACTTCAATTTCATCACCCTTTTCTTCCAATGGATTTGGGATGGCTTGTATCTGAACTTTTTCGAAGTTTGCAGCCATGTTTTTATTTTTGTTGCCACCGAATTTGAAGCGTGCACCTAAGTTAATATGTGAATAAACGTCATTTTTAACTTGCATTGCTCCATGAAGAACACCATCGGCATAATCGGTATCCATCCATGTATATGAATAATCGCCATATATGTCCCACTTATCGTTTACATTAAGGTTGATGTTAACTCCAAGCGGAACAGTGAATTCGATATTTCTATCGTTAAGCCCGTTTCCTGTTCCTCCCGATTTAATACCTTTTTGCCCCTGTGATGCAATTATAGCATCTGTTGCAAGATCAAAAGTTTGTGATTGCCACTGGGTTTGTCCAAAACCGGCATGAATACCAAAGTCGATAAGTCTGTCGTTGTAACCGCTAATTAGGTTTGACAAATTGATACCTACATTTAGGTTTCCACCGTAATAATCGGCAAGAAAATACATATCTCGTCCCCATTGCGCATTAGGAACAGATAATGTTGGTACATCTTTCTTTTCCCCTTCGAAGAATCCTCTCTCTAAATCAGCATAAACGCTAAAAACTGAAGTAAGTTGACGTCCAAAACCAAGGGCACCATTAATATTAGTATGGCCAAAATCAGGTGCGAAATCATACCTGCTTAAATCAGCATGTGACCATGTAGGCCCAATTTCACCTTCAACAAACCAATAGGGTGAAAAAGAAGAAGATTTTTTTTCTGCATTTTTATCTCCACCATCTTCCTGAGCAAAGAATGTTAGAGGTAAAGCCATAATAAAACTTAGTATTAAGGCTTTCGTGAAAATAGAATAAGATTTTTTCATGTTAGTGATTTTTATTATAGAAATTATTTTCCAAAATTAATAAGTAACATAGCTTTAACAATTGTTACCAACCGTAAAGATATAACAATCTATTTGTTAATATGGCAAAAGTATAAAATATTGTTAATAATTACACATATGAATATTATTTTTACGACAAATTATAGTAATGGTTACAAAAAACAACAACTATTTCAATTTTAACACTATATCCCATAAAACAATTCCAACAGTTACGCTAATGTTTAATGAATGTTTTGTGCCCCATTGAGGTATCTCAACACAATAGTTGGACATAGCTATAATATTATCATCAACACCTTTAACTTCGTTACCAAAAATCAGAGCATAGATACTTTCATTACTGGCCTCAAAATCATAAAGCATAATACTATCTTCAACCTGCTCAATTGACACAATTATGTAATTCCTTTCCTTTAAACTTCTTACAGCTTCCTCTGTGCTTTTAAAATAAACCCACTCAACTGATTCAGTGGCGCTAAGTGCCGTTTTATGTATTTCACGATGGGGGGGCTTTGCAGTTATGCCACATAAATAAACAGCTTCAATAGCGAATGCGTCGGCCGTTCTAAACACCGAGCCTATATTACTAAGACTTCTAATATTATCGAGGACAACAATTATAGGGACTTTTGGTGACTTCTTAAAATCATCAATACTCAACCTGTTTAACTCTTCATTTAATAGTTTTCTTCCCATTGGTACAAATTAAAGCAAAAATAATGGAATTATGAGAAAACGGGGGAATAAGGGGATAGGGTATAGGGAATAGGGTATATGGGGAATAGGGGAATAAGTGTATAGGGGAATTTGGCTCACACATACCCATTTGCATTCATCCCCTTATACTTTACTATCCAATCACCATAATTAAGAAACTTACATGTAATAATTCTAATTAAAGCAGTCTGTGTATATTTGCGTATAAATAACCATCATGGATTGCTAAAAATAATTAGTGGGAAAAGAAACCAAATATGCTGAAACACCTTTGATGAAGCAATATAATAGCATCAAAGCTAAATATCCGGATGCTTTATTGCTTTTCAGAATCGGAGATTTTTATGAAACTTTTGGTGAGGATGCTATACGAGCTGCCAATATATTGGGTATTGTTCTCACAAAAAGAAGAAATGGAGCAGCAGCATATGTTGAGCTTGCCGGCTTTCCTCATCACTCGTTAGATACATATTTGCCAAAATTAGTACGTGCAGGACACAGGGTTGCTATCTGCGACCAGCTTGAAGATCCTAAGCTTACTAAAAAAATTGTAAAACGTGGAGTTACCGAGTTGGTTACTCCGGGAGTAACACTTAATGATAACGTATTAGAGCAAAAAGAGAATAATTTTCTGGCAGCCATCCACTTAACTTCGGGAATTTCGGGAATTGCTTTATTAGACATAAGTACTGGAGAGTTTTATCTTGCAGAGGGCAATATAGAATATATCGACAAGCTACTTCAAAGCTTTTCACCAAGCGAAGTAGTTATACAACGCCAAAACCGCGGGAAGTTTTTGGAATTGATGGGCGATAAATTTTATTTGGCATTTTTTGACGATTGGGTTTTTTCAATTGATTTTGCTAACGAATTACTTCTAAAACATTTTAGGACGTCGTCTCTTAAAGGGTATGGCGTTGAAGGCATAAATAACGGAATTATAGCTGCAGGTGCTGCGCTGCATTATCTTTTTGAAACACATCACCATAAACTAAGCCACATCAACAAAATAAGTCGCATTGATGAAGGCAAATTTGTGTGGCTCGACAAATTTACAATGCGCAATCTTGAGCTAATTCATCCGCTAAGTCCCGGAGCTACTACTCTGCTGGATGTTATCGATAAAACCGATTCACCTATGGGTGCCCGACAAATGCGGCGATGGATTTCATTACCATTAAAGGATATTAAATCGATAAACGAAAGGCTTAATATTGTTGAATATTTGATGAAAGATGAAAGTGTTGAGTTATCAATTCATAAGGAAATAAAAAAAATAGGTGACCTTGAACGTTTAATATCCAAGGTTGTTACCTCGCGGGTAAATCCACGTGAGTTAAAACAACTGCAACGAGCGTTAGTTGCCACCGATAAATTACGAAACATCTGTAAAGATTCGGATGAATCCGCATTAAAACAAATTGCAGAAAAGCTTAACCCGTGTTCTTCATTATCGAACAAACTCAGCATCCAGTTAAATGAAGAACCACCGGTGCTGATTAATAGAGGCCGAGTTATTGCTGATGGTGTTTCACCTGAACTTGATGAGTTAAGAGCAATTTCCACTTCAGGAAAAGATTATTTGAAAGGGCTTCAACAACGTGAAGTTGAGCTAACCGGAATATCGTCGCTTAAAGTAGGTTTCAATAATGTTTTTGGCTACTACCTGGAAGTTACTCATACCCATAAGGAAAAGGTTCCAGCCGAATGGCACAGAAAACAAACACTTACCGGATCGGAACGATATATAACTGAAGAGCTAAAGGAATATGAGCAGAAAATACTCGGGGCAGAGGAAAAAATAATCGCCATTGAGCAAAAGATATTTGAAGAAATTGTTCACTATGCAGCTGAGTTTGTAACACCTATCCAGTTAAATGCTTCACTTATTGCCGGATTGGACTGCCTAGCCTCATTTGCCAAAATATCAAAGGATAATAATTATGCAAGGCCCGAAATAACCAATGATTATGAACTACACATAAAAAAAGGAAGGCATCCAGTTATTGAAAGCAACCTCCCTCCAGGTGAAGAATATATCGCCAACGATGTGTACCTCGACAATCAGAACCAGCAGATAATAATACTTACCGGACCAAATATGTCAGGTAAATCGGCACTATTAAGGCAAACCGCTCTAATTGTGTTACTAGGACAAATGGGCTGTATGGTACCGGCAACTTCAGCGAAAATAGGACTTGTTGATAAAATATTTACAAGGGTTGGGGCTTCAGATAACATTAGTTCGGGTGAATCAACATTCATGGTTGAAATGAATGAAACCGCGAGCATTCTTAACAATATTTCTAACAGAAGCCTTATACTGTTAGATGAGATTGGAAGGGGCACCAGCACTTATGATGGTATTTCGATAGCCTGGTCGATTGCTGAATTTCTGCATAACCATCGTGCCTATCGAGCTAAAGTGCTTTTTGCCACTCATTATCATGAGCTTAACGATATGTCGCTAACGATGAAGCGGGTTAAAAACTATCATATAAGTATTAAAGAACACGGCAACACCATAATCTTTATACGGAAAATGAAAAAAGGTGGCAGTGCACATAGTTTTGGAATACACGTTGCAGAAATGGCTGGTATGCCGAAAAAAGTACTGGACAGAGCAAAACAAATGTTATTAATTCTTGAGAAAAATCAAAGGGGTGAACCAGGCGACAGGCGAAGTGGGGAACTTAACAAAATTGTAAAATCAACATCTGCCGACGACAACCTGCAGCTCAGCTTCATCCAGTTAGATGATCCATTGTTGCATCAAATTAAAAACGAGATTCTTAACATCGATATTGACACACTTACTCCTGTTGAAGCTTTGATGAAACTAAATGATATTAAAAAAGCATTAGGTTCCTGATGTGCAAGTTACTTCACAACTATTCCATGTATTTTATTTAGCATGACTCTTCAAGGTCTTTCCGACTTAGGAAGGTAAGGGCATTATCGAAATTTTCAAAAAATATTTTTGGAATTTAAAAAAAGTAGTACATTTGCACCTCTAAATTTTGAGCGAGATTCATTTTTTAGAAACGCGGGAATAGCTCAGTTGGTAGAGCACGACCTTGCCAAGGTCGGGGTCGCGGGTCCGAGTCCCGTTTCCCGCTCAAAGTCCCGAATCCGGTAAATCGGGTCGGGATTTTTTTCTTTGCAATATAGGCTCGAGTGGTGGAATTGGTAGACACGTTGGACTTAAAATCCAATGAGCATCGCGCTCGTGCGGGTTCAAGTCCCGCCTCGAGTACTTTTAAAGTCCCTAATTACTTTGTTAATAAAGTGTTGCGGACTTTTTTAGTTGTATTTTCCCAACCATTTCCCAACCACTATCCAATTACTTCAAAATTCATGCAATATTTCCCAAATTAAATACCTCAATCTCTTTTATTTCACAACACTATTTAAAGAGTATCTATACATATGCACCCAATCTACATATGTTATAAATCGCATTTTTGTTTTTTAAACTGTAAATGTATGTTAATGACCTTTTCGGTTTTGGTATTTATTTGATACCCCCCTCCTTGTTATTAGAATCTAAAACAAGAACTCTGATTTTATGTTTTCATTCTAAATTAAACTACCTGACAATTAATATCTTATGAGATAAAATAACATTGTCAACATTAGCATTCAACAAATAAATACCACAGGGCAAGGCACTTACATCTATTGAAATATCGGAAGTGAGAGTGTGGAGATTGTGTTGATTAGAACTAACCTGATTACCAAACATATCAAATAGGCTCAATAAACAAGACTTATATGCTATTGGGGAATCTATCTTTATGTTTATGAAATTTTGGCAAGGGTTTGGATAACTATTTAAATGGGTTACCAATGAAGAATTATTTTCCTCAATACTTGTAAAATCCCGATAATATACCGTAGCACTTAGTCCTCGAGTTATCATCTCAATATCCTGCCCTCTTATCTTGATGTAAATCCATTGATTAGAAGAACTTCCTATCCAATTATTTGACTCCCATTCAAAGGCAGATGAATTTACAATCCCAAAGGAAAAAATATTTTCACATTTTCGCCTATTTTTCCATCCATCGTTGACCCATTCTTGATAGATAAGAGAAGTTAAATTATTATCCGAGTCGTATTCATAATTGTATAGATGGAAGTTGACCCAGCTATAACTTACCCATTCTTGATATAGTTGTGTCTGAACCGTGTTATATACATTATAACTCCATGTGTACGACCTGTCATTAACCCAACTTGTGTCTTCCCCTAATTGATATGTATATGTTAAAATATTATAATTATTATCAAAAGTTGAGATGGTCATTTCATTATTAAACCAAGTATTGTCTTCCCAATACTGAGTGGCACGAGTCAATTCGATACCATTTATGTCATAAGTTAGATACATCTTGCTACTATTGACCCATTCATTATTTTCCCAGTCTTGATATAACACATGTTCTAATGTACTATTATCATTATAATAATATTGTGAAATACGACTTTTGAACCAAGAACCTTCAGGATTATATCTTTCTTCTAACAATATTGATGTTTTACGGTTATTGTTGTATGTATATGTATTTAATCTATCATTCATAGATTCATCTTCAGATAATATTGTTAAAACATCCCCATTAGAGTTATAAGTGTATATCCTACTCCAAATAGGCTCACTCCACTCATTATTTTCCCACCTTTGGTTTGTTCGTGTTAGCCAATTTCCATCAGTATTATATGTGTGTGTAAGTAAGTAATTATTAAACCATTGGCCATTAGTATAATATTGAGTTAAAGTTGTTAACATATTTCCATCAGAATTATATGTGTGAGTAAGGAACAAAGAATTTACCAATTCATCATTAACATACGTTTGAGTCAATGTTGTTAGCATATTCCCGTTATTATCATATAAATAAGTCACTTTTACATTTCCAGTAAGAGTATGAATAAACACAGAATCTACTAATACATTATTAACATTTTTATTTTTAAAATGTTTAGAAGGTTCAATTTCTTGAAAGATGTTGTCCTTTGTTAAATAAATATTTGATAATTCTGACTGACTTTGAAGTTCAACAAATGTTGATAACAATAAAAATATTAGTAATAGTTTTTTCATGATTAATCAGTTTTTGGGGTTTCCCAAAAATTAAGTAATATATTTGATTATAAACCATACTTTACTAATAAATTTATGTTGAGGTTGATACAACTTAATTTGTTTTGTTTTCTGGTTGCCATTGTGTTTCTAATAATGTGGGCACTCTCCCTCTCCTTAATGAATTATGTATTTATGATTACCGAATCTTATGTACGTGTAATTACCAATTATTGTGTAGCTTTATTTACTGATAACAAGTTGCAGACTTGCTTAATCGTGAGCAAATAGATTATATTGCTTACGGGATTATGATTGCAATATAATCATGAATAAATGAGAAGCAGATATAATACTGTTAGCATGCAAGAAGCATGGTATTTCTTTAACGATGCGTAAGGAGGGGAGTGTATATCTGGTTACTTTTATTGACCGAATTGAGATTAGAAGTTTTGGGGGGGCAAAACTTATTACAAATGGTTTGGTAATTGAGGGAAGACATAAAAAAGAGATCAAAGATCAGGTTAATACAATGCAATTATATCCTAAAATTAAATTTTCAAATCATCCAAAGAAAAAAACCAGACCTGACAATGGTATTTCATTTGCTGAGCGAAGGGGTAAAATTGAGGATTGAACCCCAAAAATGAATTGATTAGTGAAAATTTGTTACTACATTAAAGCATTGGCCCCTTAATTTTGGCCTTGTTTAGGTTTGAGCTTGGAAGGTGAGATTGTTGGGAACAAGTTACAAACTTGCGCCAGAGCGACGGTTGTTGGGTGCGAAAATATAAATATTTTGTTACATATTTGACATCTATTTAAATATTGTTTACTTTTGTAACAAATTAAAACTAAAACCATGGATGCTATTGTAGGTAAAAACTTCAAAGCCTGGCGTATGAAGATTGGATATTCACAAGAAGAAATTGCTAATTTTCTTGGAATTACTAGGGAAAACATAAGCTATTTTGAAAATGGGGAACGTGATATTCCTATTAAACATCTTGAAAAAATATCTGATTTATTCGGTATTGAACCTGATCTATTATTTAACGAGGATATGTCTGTACAAGATGCTGAAATGGCTTTTGCTTTTAGAAATGAGGAATCAACATCAAATGAAACAATGGAGAATATTTCTAGATTTAAAAGAATTGTGCAAAACTATCTTATGATGAAAAGAAAGATAGATGCAACTAATTAAATCATAGAAGCCAACAGTAATATTTAGATTTTTAAAAATGACGGAGCAAGAAATTAAGCAGGAGGCATTTGAGTTAAGGCGGAAATTCGGATTTTCTGGTACAGAGCCAATTCGCTTAAAAAGTTTATTACTAAAGGAAGAAATACTGACATATTTCACTCCTTTGGATGATGACTTTTCGGGAATGGCGATAGAGGCTAATAGCACAAAGTTCTTGATAATTAATTCAAATCATTCTTTAGGAAGGCAACATTTTACCATATGTCATGAATTGTACCACCTATTTGTTGATGAGGATTTTACTCCACATCGCTGTCAAACAGCTACTTTTAACAAGGCAAATAAGAGTGAATATTGGGCAGACACTTTCGCTTCTCATTTTTTATTACCTGAGTCAGGTGTGTTGGCAGAAATACCTAAAAATGAATGGAGAAAAGACAAGATAAAGCTCGCAACTATTATAAAAATTGAACAATATTATGCCTGTTCGAGGAGAGCTTTAATTAACCGTTTACTACATCTTAGGTTAGTATCTCCTGAATACCGAAATGAATTAATTGTGAGCATAAAGAAAACGGCTCAAATGCATGGATATCCTATAAATCAATATGAAGCTGGTAATGAAGGCGAATTTTGGGGTGATTACGGTAGTTTAGCAAAAGAATTGTTTGATAATGAATTAATTTCAGAAGGAAAATATGCTTCATTAATGAAAGATATCGGAATTGATATTTTTGAAAATCTTGATGATAATGGAGATTGACCCAAATGCCAAAATACTTCTTGATGCTGATGTCCTGATACATTTCATAAGGGGAAACCAAATCGGTAATTTACACCGTGTTTTTAATAATGAGCTAATTTTAATTGACATTGTATTTAATGAAGTTTTTATGGGTTCTTCGTTAAGAACTCCTGTTGAAAACCTAATAAAATTTGGATTTGTAACTGAAATGAAGTTGGATGATGCAGGAAGTGATGTTAAACGTGAATATTATAGACTTACAGGTTCGAGAGGTGGAAACTTAGGAAAGGGAGAAAGTGCCATTATGGCTTATTGCCGATATAATGATGATGTATTAGCAAGTAGTAATCTTACAGACATAAGTAATTATTGCGAAGAACATGGAATAACATATCTTACTACTATGGATTTTTTAGCTGAGGCTTTCAGAACTAGTTTGCTAAAAGAAGCAGAATGTGACGAATTTATCAAAAGTGTAAAAAGCAAAGGAAGTAAACTAATAAAAGGAATTGACAAAATACGTGACTACCATACAAGATAAGTTTTATTAAAATAACAAAACATAATTGAAAGTCAAATAGCCCTTTTCTAAATGAAAAATATAAAAGCTGAAAAGAAAAAAGAGGCTGTCTCGATTACTATTGAGACAGCCTCCTTTTAATTTTTGTTATATGATATATTTGATTATCAATTCTTTGCTCTTCCCTTTCGGGTTGAGTAATTGATTTTAAGTGCACCGGCTTTTCGAAGCTCTTGCTTAACATCGGTAACAATACCCATTTTAGTCATACCATGTACTTTAAGAGATGTGGTAATGAATTTGCGGTCGGCTTCATCTCTATCTTCTCTTTCCTTAGCCACAAACTCTTGAATTTCATCAATATTCGCGAAAGTATCGTTTAACTGAATACGTGAATTTGTTCCGTAAAGTTTTGATTTTACAGGCGGACCTATATAGATATAACTAACCAATGATTTTTTATCGAGTTTTTGAACTTCGGTTGCCTGAGGCAGTTTTAGTTTAACTTTCAAACTTACTTCCCGCATTACGGTGGTTACCATAAAAAAGAACAGTAACATGAAAATAATATCGGGTAGCGACGATGTGTTAATCGATGCTGAGCCCTTCCCTTTTTTCATTTTAAATCTTGACATGCTATTTACCTCCTATATCTTCGGGTTCAGCTTCGGAAATACGCACAGGAATTGCACTATTAATCCCATTGATCTTATTCTCATCAATCAGCTGGTCGTATTTAAGCCCAAATAACCTCATTGATAACTCATCCTTCATCTCATGAAAAGCACTTGCAAGTTCATTTTGAACAGTGATGTACATTTCATACGATGTTCCTCTATCATTTTTAAGAGAAATAATTCCCTGCGACATATCCATTTCTAATCCAAGCTCTTCAATAAACTTTGGTTTATACTCGGGATAACTTGCATCATTAGGATGAATTGCCATAAAGTCAATCGCAATTCGTTTCAGCATACTTATATCTCCTGGTTTACCATCAATAAGTAGTCGATCGTGGCTGTTGATAAGTACCTTCAGTATATTGCGATCTTTTACAATAATATCCTCAACATTATCCTCAACAGGAGGGGGTAGTTTTCGGGTGATACCTGTATCTACATCCATTGTTGTTGTAACAAGGAAAAAGATAAGCAGCAAAAAAGCAATATCTGCCATCGATCCTGCATTTATTTCAGGGGCTGCCTTTCTAGCCATAACTCAAATTATTTAAATATTTTAATTACTGAGGAATACAGAATAGCAACAACAGTCAGGCCAAATGCAATATAAGTTGCATATAAACCTACACCAACCATTTTTGATGTTTCAGCAGTTGTTTTTAATTCTTCAAGCCTGTATTCAGTAAAATCGTTACCAGCTAAAGAGTAAGCAATTACTATAACTACAACAGCTACAGCAATACTAATCAGCATCTTAACTATATTCTGGGGATTTGTAATAAATCCGTAAATGGGTGATATAACCATTACTGCCACTCCAATTATAAGCAATATTTTGGCCCAGTTAATAAAGAGTTCTGTGTCGAGCAAATCAGCATAAAACAATACTCCGGGAATCACTGAAAGTGCCAGCAACAGGTATAGTATCCATCTTGTAATATTGGCAATATTATCTTTCATGACTCTTATTTTTTATTGAATTGATTAAGAATATCAATAAATGCTATTGAGCTATCTTCCATATCATTCACCAGATTCTCTATTTTAGAGATAATATAGTTATAGAAAATTTGCAGGATAATAGCAACTATAAGTCCAAATACTGTGGTTAACAAAGCCACTTTGATACCATCAGCAACAACTGTAGGTGAAATATCACCGGCAGCGGCAATGGCATCGAAGGCTTTAATCATACCGATAACAGTACCCATAAAGCCAAGCATAGGAGCAAGAGCGATAAATAAAGAAATCCAACTTACACCGCTTTCAAGTCGGCCTGTAACAACACTTCCGTATGCAATTATTGCTTTTTCAACTTCTGCTAAACCATCATTATAACGATTTAGGCCTTCGCCGAAAATACTTGCAACAGGTCCTCTTGTGGCACGTACAACTTCTTTAGCATTATCGATACCACCGTTTTCAAGTGCGGATTCAACATCAACTAACAATTTTTTGGTGTTAATTGAAGCCATGCTTAGGTAGATAATACGCTCAATGCTAATGGCAAGGCCAAAAATAAGAGCCAATAATACAATACCCATAAATCCTGGACCACCTTCAATAAAATTTTCTTTTAAAATTTGATGAAAGGATTGTGGTTTTTCAGGTTCTGTTGCTATTGTTGCAACATCCTCAGCAATTTCTTCTGCTGTGGTTATTGAATCACCAGCAATTGACTCAACGATGGCGGTAGTGTCTTCAGCAACATAACCCTGTGCATAAGTATAGTTTGAAAACGCAGCGGTAATCAACATAACAAATGAAAGAAAGGCAATTAATTTTCTCATGATTTTAAAAATTATTTTCAGTTTTAGTTTCACTTTTACGAGCGGACAAAGTTAAAAATATATTTTAAAAATTTACTATTACTTAATATGTCCTGCATAAATTAAACGACAAAGATATAAATATATGATTGCTCGGATAAAAATATTTTAAAATAATATTAATTCCATCAGCATTAAACTCAATTGATGTTATTCTAATATCTCCTCAAGTATAATCAACTGCACATCAGTATCAACCATGTCTCCTTCCCGAACGGCAATTTTTTCAACAATAGCATCATGTGCGGCAACAATGTTGTTTTCCATTTTCATAGCTTCTACAATAAGAAGAATGGTGCCGCGTGTTACTTTATCGCCTTCTTTTACATTTACCTTTATTACTTTGCCGGGCATTGGGGCAAACAGACTTCCTGTGTCGTCGCCGTGGCTTAAAAATAATCCGTTTCCACTGCTCAGAATATCTACTCTTTTTACGTTAAAGAGAAATCCATCGATACTAACAAAGCTATTTCCTATATTATCGGTTGATACAACAGCTTTAATAGTTTGTTCACCGATATTAAACACTACACTGTTTTCAGTTTTGCTTGTCAACGTGGCAACATAGCTACGATCGTTACTGATAATATAATAATTGTTTTGTTGAACCTTTTCCAATTCCAGTGTTTCTTCTGTTTCGTTAATAATAAAATTTAGTTTCATAACATTTCGCCAATAACCAATTTCTTCCCAGGTACTTTTTTCATCTTTATCATTATTAATGTTTAGCGTGAAAAGTGCCAGTGCGGTTAGCGGTATTATTTTATCAAATTTTTCTTTTGTTTTATTAATGGTTTGAAGGATTTCATCAGTATGTTCGTCACAAAATTTTGTTGATAAGCAGTTATTTTCAAAGGCATCGTGTTGCAATACATTAATTAAATATGGGATATTTGTTTTTATTCCGTGAATAATAAAATTTTTAAGCGCAGTTATACTGTCATTTATCGCTGTTGGCCTATCTTCTCCCCAAACAATAAGCTTACTTATCATTGGGTCGAAGAAGCTTTGTATTGTTGTTGCTTTATCAATCGATGTGTCGATTCTTACATTTTTTCCTTCCGGGAAATCAAGTAAAGTAATATCGCCCGGTGAAGGTATAAAATTATTTGCCGGATCTTCGGCGTAAATACGACTTTCGATTGCATGACCATTTTGACTAACATCTTTCTGTAATAAACGCAATTTGTTACCTGCAGCCACAAGTATTTGTTCTTCAACCAGATCGATTCCTGTTACCATTTCGGTAACCGGATGTTCAACCTGGATTCGAGTGTTCATTTCCAGGAAATAATAATTAAGGTCTTTATCAACTAAAAACTCAATTGTTCCAACACTGTTATAACCTACTTTAGCAGAAATGTTAACAGCTGATTCACCCATTTTTTCGCGCAATTCAGCTGTGAGGGTTGGGGAAGGTGATTCTTCAATAATTTTTTGATAACGGCGCTGGATAGTGCATTCTCGTTCAAACAGGTGGATTACATTGCCATAATTGTCGCCGATAACCTGAAATTCAATATGTCTTGGTTCTTCAATATATTTTTCAATATAAATTGTGCCGTCGCCAAAATAACTTAGGGCTTCGCGGGCGGTTGATTCCAATACATTTTCCAGTTCTTCGGGATGATAAACTATACGCATCCCTTTACCGCCACCTCCGGCGGCCGCCTTTACTAATATTGGGAATTTAATTGAACTGGCATTCTTTAGCAGTGTTTTGGTATTGCCGGTAATACCCTCAGTCATGGGAACACCAATTTCCTTTACAAATTTACGTGCCTCAATTTTATTGCCCATTAAGGTAATTGCATTTGTGTTAGGTCCGATAAAAGTAATTCCGGCATTATCACAAGCTTCAACCAAAAGGGGGCTTTCTGCTAAAAATCCGTATCCGGGATGCAGACCATCGCAATTAGTTTTTTTGGCAACATCAATAATTTTTTCTATGTTGAGATAAGTATCGCTCAGTTCCTGTACACCAATGCAATAAGCCTCATCGGCCATTCGCACATGTAGCGAATTTTTATCAACTTCCGAATAAACAGCTACTGCCCTTATCCCTAATTTATTTGCCGATTTAATTATTCTTACGGCTATCTCACCTCGGTTTGCAATTAATATTTTTTTGAAAAGTTTCATTATATGTTTAGTTGTTATTTGTTGTCGTGGTTGTCGTTGTTGTCGTGGTTGTCGTGGTTGTCATGGTTGTCGTTGTTGTTGTTGTACTTACTGTTGCTATTTAACCTGATAACCCGATAACCCGATAACCCGATAACCCGATAACCCGACAACCCGACAACCCGATAACATTTATTATTTATTTCGTCCAATTCGGTTTTCTCTTTTCCAAAAATGCAGTCATACCTTCTTGTCCTTCATCTGAAGCGCGGAGTTTGGCGATTAATTTGCTGGTAGTTTCAATTCCTTCGCTTATATCTTTTCCGAGAATATTTTTTATTAATATTTTAGTTTCCCTAACGGCTCCTGGAGCGCTACTTTCAAACTGTTTAAGCAGATCGTTCAGCGGATTTTCATCCTTTTCGCTATCGTAAACATGGTTAACCAGATTCCATTTTTGTGCTTCCTTTGCGTTAAATCGTTTACCTGTCAGCATTAATTCTTTTGCGCCAAATTCTCCTATTCTTTTAATAACAAAAGGAGCAATTGTTGCGGGTGCAATTCCCAATTTTACTTCACTAAAAGCAAAGTTTGTATTTTGTTCAGCAATTACAATATCACATGCTGCGAGCAGTCCGTTTGCTCCACCAAAGGCAGAGCCATGTACGAGGGCAATTGTTGGAATAGGGCAATCATAAACAGAATTAAAAAGTCCGGCAAGCCGTTTTCCGTCTTGCACATTTTCATCAAAGCCAAATTCTGCAATCCCTTTCATGTAATTAAGGTCGGCACCTGCGCAAAATGATTTTCCATTGCCTCTAAGTACAATTAGCCTGATAGAAGCATCTTTGGGTATTTCTGTAAAAGCAACTGTTAGTTCGCTAATCATTTTTGCGTTCATAGCATTGTGAACATCAGGCCTGTTAAGGTTTATGAATGTTGCTACACCTTGTTCTATATTTATGGTTTGAAATTCTACTTTTTTCATATGCTTAAGTTAAAAGTCGAAAAGCTCATGGGTTGTGGATATTTACACTTCACTGATTACAATTACATTCTAAACACCCCAAATTTTTGCTCTGGAAATTTTTGGTTTAATGAAGCTGCAATTCCCATGGCAATCACTTTACGAGTGTCAACAGGATCGATAATGCCATCATCCCAAAGCCTCGAAGTGCTGTAATATGCCGACCCTTCTCTTTCATATTTTTCAAGTATTGGTCTGCGCATTTTTTCAATTTCTTCGTCAGGCATTTCTTTACCCCTTGCTATGTACTGATCTTGCTTTACTGTTACCAGAACTGTTGCAGCCTGTTCACCTCCCATTACGGATATTTTTGCATTTGGCCACATAAACAAAAGCCTTGGATTATAAGCCCTGCCTGCCATACCGTAGTTGCCGGCACCAAACGAGCCTCCGAAAATTATAGTGAATTTAGGGACATTAGCATTGGAAACGGCGTGAACCATCTTAGCACCATCTTTAGCAATCCCTCCTCTTTCAAACTCTTTCCCAACCATGAAACCGGTAATATTTTGCATAAAGATCAATGGGATTTTACGGGAAGTACATAGTTCGATAAAGTGTGTTACTTTTAGTGCTGATTCCGAAAAAAGGACTCCATAATTAGCAATTATCCCAACAGGATACCCCATTATATAAGCAAAACCGGTAATAACGGTAATAGCATATTTGGCTTTAAACTCCTGAAACCGGCTTCCATCAACCATACGCATTATTACTTCGCGCGGATCAACAAGTTTTCGCAGATCGACGGGGGCAATACCATATAATTCCGTTGGGTCGTATAGTGGTTCCTCAACAGGAACTATATTAAGTTTTTGTTTATCGCGACAAACCGGATTTTCAAGAATGTTACGACATATTTGAATTGCATGTATATCGTTTTCTGCAAAATGGTCGGCTACACCCGAAATGGATGTGTGAACCTCAGCACCTCCAAGTTCTTCAGCGGTAACTTCTTCCCCGGTAGCAGCTTTTACCAATGGCGGGCCTCCCAGAAAAATTGTTCCTTGTTCTTTAACAATTATAGTTTCATCACTCATGGCCGGAACATAAGCACCACCGGCAGTACATGATCCCATCACAATTGCTATTTGAGCTATTCCCATAGCTGATAATCGGGCCTGATTATAAAAAATGCGTCCAAAATGATCCCGATCAGGGAAAACAGTATCTTGCTCAGGAAGATAGGCCCCGCCGGAATCCACAATATAAACGCATGTAAGATGATTTTCCATCGCAATTTCCTGGGCACGCACATGCTTTTTAACGGTATAGTGCATATAGGAACCACCTTTAACAGTAGCATCATTTGAAATTATCATTGTTTCGCGCCCATGAATCACGCCAATGCCGGTAACAATTCCGGCAGACGGATAACCATTGTTATACTGATTGTAGGCAGCAAGTGGTGAAAGCTCCATAAAAGGGGTGTTAGGGTCGAGTAATAAATTAATCCTTTCCCTTGCCAATAGCTTGTCGCGCTCCTTGTGTTTGGCAATGGCACGCTCTGAACCACCTCTGGTATTTTCTTTGAGGATAGCTTTATACTCATCTAATAAACTAACAAACTTCTTTTTGTTGTTTTGAAACTCAGGTGAGTTTGTGTCGATCTTTGATTTTAATGTAAACAACGTTTTAATTGTTAAATGTTAATGATAAAAACCCAACTGATTTTCAGCTGCTTTATTGGGAGTGCAAGTTTAGACAAAAATGGGGAATAATGAAAGAAAAACTGTTGTGAAAATTGAGGTTGAAGTTTGAGATGGTTCTCCAATTTCATCATAAGTTATACCGAAGTATTTAGCAAGTATTCTATTATATTGCTCTTCTCTCTTTTCACCTATAATTCTATTACTCATTGTTACAGCATATAAAATATTAAAAATCAAAGATATATAATAGTATTTTCTTAAACAGGAGAAATAGAAAGTTTTTTTAAATATTATCATTCAATAAGAATGAAGAAATTAAACTTATTAGTTTTTTTTCAAAAAACTTATCAATTTTTTGGGATCTTGTCTGTTGTCCCAAAAACCCGTAATAATGATATTTAAGTCGATCTTTTTATACAGGATACTATAGTGCCCAAGTGAGATAACCCTTGTGTTACTCAATTCAGTTTTTTTGCCTAATTTGGGATGGGTTTTAAGTAGTACAATTCTTTCCTTAATATTAATGTTTAACTTTTTCGAGTATCGGGTGCTACCATTTCTCTTATTCCAATACTCAAAAACATAGTTTCTTTGTTTTATAGCCGTTGCAGTCCAAACCAGTTTTAATCGAACCATTGTTTGTCGAGTTTTTCCAATTCAGATTCCGAAACCAAATTTCCATAACCAATATCTTGTTCACTCATCATCAACAGTTCAATCTGTTCTGAGGTAAGAGAAATTATTTCCTCTTTTTGAGTAGAAACAAGGATGTTTTCAATCGCTTCCAATAACTTTTCGTTTTTAGCAGCAAGAATTCTGTCGATTAATCGGTTCTTGATGTTATCTATTGCGGGCATGTATATTTTTTTGTAAAGATATGATTTTTCGCTTTCAGTTAATGATAAAAAGAGTAGTCCAATATAATAACTTCACAGGACGGCAGGTTTAAGAAAAAATTAGTAATTAAGAAAAGAGTTTTTCAATTGTCAACTCTTTTCTTTTCGACTTTTTATATTAAATTTGTCACGCAAATGGAACGTCAGTTTTGATGCATTCCAAATTATTTTTTGAAAATTAAATTTGATATAAATGAATTACCCAAAAAAAGTAGTAATAGGCGACATTACCGTAAGAGACGGATTTCAGCACGAAGAGATATTTGTTCCCACCGAAGCCAAATTATGGGTGTTGGAAGAAATGATATTATCAGGCATTAAGCATCTTGAAGTTACAAATTTTGGCAATCCTGGTGGGATGCCGCAATTTAAAGATGCCGATATGTTGTTTAAAAAAATTCGAAAAAGCAAGAAAGTTGCGGGAATGATGGATGATGTGAGTTTAACAGCCGTCACCATTCGTGAAAGGGCAATCGAAAGAGCTATTCAAGCCAAAAAGGAAGGGTGGGGCCCCGACAGAATATTGCTTATGGTTTCAACCAGTGAAATCCACCAGAAAAAAAACTCTGGAATTTCGCTTGCTGAGTATTGGAAAATGGCCGAAGAATGGATACCTAAAGCGCATGATGCCGGCTTAACTGTTAATGGAACTGTTAGCACAATTTGGGGTTGCCCCATTTCAGGACCCACCGAACTTAGCGCAGCTGTTGATTTTACCCAAAGGTGGTTTGATATTGGCGCCAATGATGTTGAACATGCCGATCATGATGGCAGTGCTTCTCCCGACCGGGTTTACAAATATTTTTCGATGTTGTTAGACAAAGTGGATAACCCTCACAAACAAATAGTGCATCTTCATACAACCCGTGGATGGGGGCTTGCTAATGTGCTGGCGGCCTTACAGGCAGGCATGACAAATTATGAAGCTACCCTTGGTGGCCTTGGCGGACAACCTGCAAACTTTGTTGACAGAGTTCCGGTTTCAGGAACCGGAGCATATTATTATAAAGATGCCGAATCGGTAGGATTAGTCTCGTTGGAAGATATGGTTGTTATGATGGATGAAATGGATATTGAAACAAATCTTGACATTGATCGCATCCTTAAAACTGGAAAAATGGTTGAAAAAATTCTTGGTAAACGGCTTAGATCAGAAACTATTAATCAGGGAAGAATACCAAAAGAACTCTCCGGGAGAAAGTAGATTTTTGAGGTTAGATTACATTAGAATAAAGAAGGCCATCTACAAAAACTAACATAAAGGAGCACTACTTTGCGATCCAAATGCGAAGGAAACCTGAACAGGATGAACCGGATTTTGTTTATTGAATTTTTTTTTTCATACTTCAATATACATTTGTACATTTGCACCTCAATTTTTTAAAAATTTTATTATGGCAGCAATTGGTAATATTAGAAAGCATTCAACCTTTCTTGTTATAGTAATAGGTGTTGCATTAGCAGCATTTGTTCTTGGCGATTTTGCAAGAGGTGGAGGCGGATCGCGTAACGTTAATGTTGGCGAAGTTGAAGGAGAAGAAATCACTATTATGGATTTCAATTCTGAAGCAGAAAAAAATATAGATGCAACAATGCAACAGCAGCAAAAAGACAGATTGACATCTGATGAGATTTTTTCTGTTAAAGAGCAAACATGGAATGATATAGTGCGTCGTGTTATTATGGATAATGAATATGATGCACTTGGCTTATCGGTTACAGCCGATGAACTCTTCGATCTCATTCAGGGCCCCGACCCACATCCTCTTATCAAACAATATTTTGCTGATCCAAATACTAAACAGTATGATAGAAATCTCGTTGTTCAGTATTTACAAAATATGGAATCATTACCCGATGATTCTAAACTCCAATGGATTAGGTTTGAGAAATATATCAAAGATGACATGCTGCGAAATAAGTTTAATGCACTAATATCAAATGGATATTATGTTCCGACCGACCTGGCTCGTGTTTTATACAGCGAAAAAAATGATAAGGCAAATATTGATTATGTTGCCGCAAAATTTATTGATATAAATGACAGCCTGTTTAATCCATCTGATGACGATTATGCGGAATATTATAGTAATCATAAAGAGCAATACAAACAAGATGCCTCAAGGGATATTGAATATGTAGTACTCAACATTGTTCCTTCGGCAAAGGATATAGAAGATTCAAAAAGGGAAATGGACCAGATTGCAAAGGAATTACGGGAAACCGTTGATGTAGTTCGTTTTGTTAAGGTAAATTCGGATACACCATACGACAGCAGCTGGTTCGCACCCGGAAAACTTCCTGTGCAAATCGACTCTTTAATGTTTAATAGCAAAATTGGTACTGTTTCGGATCCGTATTTGTTAAATAATGAATTTCATGTTGCCCGTTTAATGGAAATAGGCAGAAGACACGACTCAATGAGGGCTTCTCATATTCTAATTTCTTATGCAGGCGCTTACAATGCCCGCCCTGAGGTTACCCGTGATCATGATCAGGCGAGTGATTTGGCCGACAGCCTGTTCAATGTGCTGAAAAGGAGCCCTGGTAAAATGGAAACCCTTGCCAAAGAGTTTTCTAACGACCCTTCTGTTGAACAAAATAATAGCGATTTGGGTTGGTTTGAAGATGGTAAAATGGTTTATGACTTTAATGAAGCTGTGTACAACACTAAGGTTGGCACCTTCACAATAAGTGAAACCCCGTTTGGTTTTCACATTATCGAAGTTACCGGTAAAAAAGACCTGGTTAAGAAAGTTAAAGTTGCGATGATAAACAGAGAAATTTATGCCAGTGATGAAACATATCAGAAAACTTTTGCAGTAGCCAGTAAAATAGCTACAGAGTGTGAAACTTTGGAAGATTTTAACAATGCGCTTACAGAACAGAGTCTGAATAAACGTACCATGCCAGGTATCCGTGAAATGAGCAACTATATTGCCGGCCTTACAAATCCCCGACAAATAATACGCTGGGCATTTAACGAAAATACTGTTACAGACCAGGTTTCGAGTGTTTTCGATTTGGATAACATGTTTGTAGTAGCTGTACTGACAGCAAAAGTAGATGAAGGTTATCCAACCTTGGAACAGGTTAAGGATAGAATAAAGCAAAAAGTATATAATCAATTAAAAGGTGAATATTTTACTGATAAAATGAATGAATATAATGACGACCTTGCGGAGATTAAAGCCAATATGAATGTTGTTGATAAACAAGTAAATCCATTATATTTCTCATCACGTAATCTGCCTGGTTTTACTATTGAGAATGAGGTTATGGGAACTGTATTTGGCATGAAAAATGGTGCGATTTCTAAACCAATTATTGGCAACTCAGGTGTTTTTGTTGTTAAAGTTAATGACATAACGCTTGCCGGCGACATCACTAATTATACATCGGTAATTACTGAACTTCATACAGAATTTAAAAAACGAGTTGATCAGGACTATCCATTTACTGCAGTAAAAGAATCTCTTAAAATCGTTGACAACAGGATTGACTTCTATTAGAAAAGGAGACTTCTTTAATAAAATATTTGAGCTGCTCATTTTCGGATGGGCAGTTTTTTTGTTCTATAATGTATCTATATTTACTACTTTTGCTACTATTTTACAAATATGAAGACTATATACACCATTATATTATTTACAATAATTGCAAGCCTGACATCCTATAGTGCATTTGCGCAAGGGAGTAAAGGCCACGGGAAAACTCCTGCCGTTTCAAAACAACGGATGAAGATGGATGCATATGCGCTAGCTAATATTAAATGTGAATATAAGCTTAATCATATGAATTTTACGGCTAACGGAAATGACCCGATGCTGATCGCTAAGGTTGAGAAATTAAGAACGGATGAAGCAACTTTCTTGCAATATGCCATTAATCGTTACAATGGTTCAGAAGCCCTGCTTCGAAAATTTAACAAAAAGGTTGAATCGGCTGCGGCAAAACTTTCAACATGCAAACAACTGAAAGCACTTGAGGAAAAAATTGCAAAAGAGAGTATTGAAGTACCTGATGATGATCAGTCTAAGCCAAACGACAAAAAATAATTTTCGGGGTTAAACAGTTTTCCTGTATCTCAAAATCGAAAAACTAAATAGTACAATAGCAAACACAGCGAGTATTATCAAATCTTGTTGTATATCGGCAAGTCCCGACCCTTTTAACATTATCATACGGTTTATTTTAATGAAATATGATACAGGATTAGCATAGTTCATTATTTGTGCCCAGTGAGGCATACTTTCTATGGGCGTAAACAGGCCGCTCATAAGAATAAAAATCACAAGAAAAAACCACGAAATAAACATTGCCTGTTGCATCGTATTTGTTAATGTTGAAATAACAAGGCCAATTGATAGAACACCAACAAGGTAAACTGATGCGACAAAAAATAATAACCCAACACTACCAATTACGGGAATGCCGAAAACAAAATATGCAAGTAATAACCCTATGGCAAGGTCGATGTTGGCAATTATCCAAAATGGAATAAGCTTGCCTGCAATAAATTGATATTTTTTTATTGGTGTAACATTTATTTGTTCAATGGTACCGATTTCTTTTTCTTTCACAAGGTTCATGCTGCCTAAAAACATACCAATAATTGTAACCAATAATACAAGTATGCCTGGCACCATGTAAGTTATATAATTCAGCTCAGGGTTATACCAAAATAATGAATCAATTTTAATTGGCATTCCAATATGTTGAGAAGGATACTGAGCAATAATTATATTTTTATTAAAATCGCCAATAATCGATTGAGCATAAACCAGCATCATACTTGCAGCACTTCCGTTTATGGCATCTGTAATTATTTGGATATCACCTTTTTTTTCGTTGATAAGTTTTTTCTCAAAATTGGGTTCTATAATGATAAGCTGTTCTGCTTTGCCACTTTTAATCATCTGTTTTGCAGATTCAAAATTATCGGCATAACCATTAAAATGATAAAATGATGAACCGGAAAACTTGTTTACCAATTCGCGTGATGTAGGAGTGCGATCGTTGTCAAGCACTATAAGATCGACGTTTTTGATTTCAAACGTAGCAGTATACGACAATATCAATAACTGCAAAACAGGGATAATAAAAATTATCGGAAGCATTGCTTTATCCCTGAATACCTGAATAAATTCTTTTTGTAATATGTAGTATAATGTTCTCAATTATTCTAATCGTATTTTAAATTTCTTAATACTCATTCCAATAAAAAATAAAGTCATTCCTGATATAATTAAAGTTTCTTTCCAGAAATAACCAATTCCTGTTCCCTTAAGCATTATGTTTTTTACAATAATGATAAACCACTTTGACGGCATAATATGACTTATATATTGTAGTATAAGTGGCATGTTTTTTATTGGAAAAATAAAACCGGAAAGAAGTATTGTTGGTAACATTAACGCAAACATTGATAGCAGCATAGCCTGTTGTTGAGTTTTGCTGGCTGTGGATATTAAAATCCCAAGTGCAAGTGACATTATTATAAACAAAAGGCTTTCGGAAAGTAACAGTATCAAACTGCCCTGAACAGGCATGTGAAAAACAAATCGCGCAAGTAGTAGAATTATTATAAGGTTAATAAACGAAAGCACAACATATGGCATTACCTTACCAATAATTATTTGATACGGTTTTAGTGGCGAAACAAGTAATGCCTCCATGGTGCCCATCTCTTTTTCGCGTGTTATTGAGATTGAAGTCATCATAGCAGAAACAAGCATGAGAAGGACGGTAATTATTCCGGGAACAAACATATAAACACTCTTTACCTCAGGGTTATAATACATGTTGCTTTCCACATTTATTTTAACAGGCAGATCGCTCAACCCTTTCATTAATACAAGAGAATAGGTATTTATTATTCCGGATGCGTAAGCATTTATTATGCTTGCAGTATTTGGTTCGGAAGCATCAAGTATTATTTGAACACCGGCTTGAGCTTCGGTTTTCAGCTTGCGGGCAAAATCCGGTTCAAAAACCATAACTGCTTTAATTTTTCCTTGTGTAAAAGCCTCTTCAATATCGTTTTGGCTGGTGATGTTTTTTTCAAGAAGAAAATATCCGGAGGAGATGAGTTTTTGTGTAATTTGATGTGTAACTATATCTTTTGAATTATCAAGAATAGCAATTCGGGCGTTAGTGATATCGTTAGTAATGGCAAAGCCAAAAAGTAGTACCATAACCAGGGGCATACCAAATAATATCACCATTGAACGGTAATCTCTGAAAATATGAAAAAACTCCTTTTTTATAAATGCTCTCATTTGTGATGATAATTGTTATTTGTTATATGTTATTTGTTATACGTTATTTGTTGGCTCAACTTTTAACTAATAACATATAACTTTTCTACCTTGCTATTTTTATAAATACGTCGTTCATTGTGTTCACACCATAGTTGCTTTTTAATTTCGCAGGTGTATCTAAAGCTTCAATTTTTCCTTCCGACATTATTGATATCCTTTCGCAATATTCTGCTTCATCCATATAATGTGTGGTTACAAATACGGTTATACCTTTATCAGCACTTTCGTATATCATTTCCCAAAACTGACGCCGTGTAATGGGATCTACTCCTCCCGTTGGCTCATCTAAAAAAACCACTTTCGGATCGTGCATTATTGCCACCGAAAATGCAAGCTTTTGTTTCCACCCAAGTGGAATTTCACTAAGAACAATATCCCGTGTGTGTTCCATTTTTAGTTTTTTCAGGAAGAATTGTGTTTTTTCTTTTATCTCTTTTCCTGATAATCCGTAAATACCACCGTAAAATCTAAAGTTTTCTTTAACTGTCATGTCGTTATACAATGAAAACTTCTGACTCATATATCCTATATTTGCTTTAACTTTATTTGGATACAAACTTACATCGTAACCGGCTACAATAACTTTCCCCGATGTTGGTGGTGAGAGTCCGCAGAGTATCCTGATCGCAGTAGTTTTGCCAGCTCCGTTAGCTCCCAGGAAACCAAAAATCTCACCTTTATAAACATCAAAAGCAAGATTGTAGTTGGCCGTAAAGCTGCCAAACATTTTTACCAGATTAGTAACTTCTATGATTTTTTCTTTTTGGTTCACGACTTTAGGTGTAATTGAGGGGTATAGAGGAATAGGGTATAGAGGTATAGGGTATAGGGTATAGGGGTATAGGGTATAGGGTATAGAGGAATAGGGGAATAAGGAGGTTTTCGTTTTAAACTTTTATTTCCAGTATGTACTATATTCCCCATATTACCCTTTAACCATATCCTGATCCATCAACGCCAGAAAACAATCTTCAATTACCGGTTCAACTCTGTTAATAGTTATGTTATGATAACCGCTCTCTGAAAGATGTTTATGAGCGTTTTCGGTATATAGCAGGTCATCATCAATATTTGATGTGATATGGATAGTTTCACCAAAACGAAACACATTGCTCGTATTCATCAGGTTATCAAGATCGTAAATGAGTTTGTGCATGTTGTTAGCGCTTACTGCAAACAAGCTGCCTTTAAACGATTTAACAATATTTTCAGGTTTGTCAACAGCCAGTAACTTACCGCCTTGGATTAGAGCAACATGGTCGCAAAGTGCTGCTTCATCCATATATGGGGTAGAAACAATAATTGTTATTCCTCTTTTCTGCATTTTTTTAAGGAGCTCCCAAAATTCCATCCTCGAAACCGCATCAACCCCGGTTGTGGGTTCATCAAGAATAATTAATTTAGGGCTATGAATAAGCGCACACGACAGGGCAAGTTTTTGTTTCATACCTCCTGATAAATCGCCAGCCCGCCGTTTTTTAAATGGTTCAATTTGAATATAAATATCTTTTATCAGATCATAGTTTTCTTTCAGCGAAGTATTGAAGATGCTGGCATAAAAATTCAGGTTTTCTTCCACTGTTAAATCAAGATATAACGAAAACCTGCCAGGCATATATCCGGTGCTTTGCCGTATTTTTTTATAATCCTTTACAACATCGTAATCACCAACAGTAGCAGTACCTGAGGTTGGAATTAGTAAACTTGTTAATATCCGAAAAAGACTTGTTTTACCGGCACCATCAGGGCCTATGAACCCAAAAATTTCTCCGGCATTAATACTTAAGGTAATATCTTTAAGTGCTTCAACATCATCGTAACTTTTGCAAATTTTATTTATGTTAATATGTACTGACACCTTGAACGCCCTATATTGAATGTATTATGATCGATGATCTACGAGTTTTTTAATAAATAACAATTGCTCAGCTTAATAACCTAATCAATGAACAATGAGCCCGTTCCGAAAAACAAAAAATAATATTGTGGAAAAAAAAGCTTTCGGAGCGGACTCAAATATTTAGCAATTGGATACTATTTAACCCTGGTCCAATAAGTGGTTCTCCCTAATAAACTAAAGCCAATATATCCTCTGATTTTTAAATTATCAAGGTTGTCTTCATCGGGGAATTCCATATAACAGCTGTAGGTTTTGCCACTTTTAGGATCATAAATGTCACCATCTTCCCATTCATCCTCATCAAAAACAAAATCGGTGAGCAATAAAATGCCCAGGCTTGGACGAGTTTTAAGAGCCGGATCCGGATTGTGTTTGTCAAGTTTTGGCTTTCCGGTATCAGGGTCGATAGGTATTCCTAACCAAATAATTTTTCCATAAAATTTGTCACCTTCTTTATAAACATCAATGTGCGCATCCTTGTCTTCGTTAAGCCAAACGCCAAGAATATCATCCGCAACTACTCCCTGTGCTTGCACTTGCATTAAAGGGGAAATCATCATGCCCACAAGGGCAATTAGCATACTCATTTTTTTCATAAACATTAATTTTAAATTAGTTATTATTTATACTTAACATTAATTAGTGAACCGAACCTCGCCCGGCATACCTATTTTAATTGTTCCGTTATTTATTACTGTAATTTTTATAGCATATACCAAATTTACGCGCTCCTGCTTAGTTTGAATAGTCTTGGGTGTAAACTCAGCGGTTTCCGATATCCAGCTTACTGTTCCGTTTACAGTTGTGTTTTTGTTTTTTGATTTATCAAATGAAACCTCAACTTGCTGACCAATTTTAACATTCGGCACTTGCGCACCGCTAATATATGCTTTTAATTTCATTTGAATGAGATCAGCAATTTTATATAGTGGTTTGCCTATTCCTGTAATCTCACCATTTTCGGCATATTTAACAAGTACAGTTCCTGTTACGGGATTTGATATGTTACATTTACTTATAGCATCATTTATCTGTTCAATTTGGATGTCAACACCTTTAATTTGATCGGAGATACTATTGCGTTTCGTATTAACAGCCAGTATTTGTTTTTTTATCAGATCGACACTGCCGTTTACATCATCCAATTGTTTTTGGGTTGCGGCACCCTCCTTAAACAGGTTTGTGATTCTTTCCTGGTTGATTTTTGTGTTTGCCAGTTGTTGTTTTTGAACTTCAATTTCGGAACTGAGATTACTAAATTGTGATGCAATTGTGACCTTTTGTTGAGCAAGAAGTTTTTTGTTAAGGTGTAAAACTGTTGTGTCGATTAAACCTACAATTTCGTTCTGTTTTAGCTCTATTCCTTCCTCCGGTGAAAATGAAATAATCTGGCCGTTGGCTTGCGCAGATACAATTACTTCTGTGGCTTCAAAATTACCATAAGCATCAGCTTTGTCGTTATTATTATCACACGATGTTATGATGAAACTAATAATTAACAAGTATATAATTTTTTTCATAATGACGGATTTTTATAGTTTTCCAATTGCGGTTATATATTGATATTTGGCAAAAATCAAATAAAGCTTATGTGCTTCCATATTTAGTTTTGCTTTTGATAACTTGTTTAACTCAATAAGATAAGTGGTTGAGGTTATGGTGCCATTATTAAATTGAATAAGCGAAGTTTTTACAATATTATCCTGTAATTCAATAATTTCATCGTCTGTTTCAAGTAACTTTTTGTATTTAGACATATTTTCAATTCGTTGAAACAAATCTACTCTTAATCCCTGGTCGAATGATTGTTTTTTCGAAATGATTATTTCATTCTGAATATTTAAAATTTGCTTTTCGTTATTTACCTTATTCCAATCCCAGATATTCCAGTGTAAACGTGCACCAATCATGTAATAGTCGTCAAAATCGTTGTTAAGCATATCATATCCCGGACGACCGTAACCTGCTTGTCCGAATGCAGAAAATACGGGTCTTCGTTTTGATGTAGTTAATGTTTTTGTTACATCTATCTTATGCTGCTGTTTGGTAAATAGCAGATATTCAGGTCGGTTATTTATATAATTATAATTATTTATAGTCAACTCTGGCGTTATCATCGCTTCTGCAGAAGTTATTTTCAGTTTCGTAAGCTCGTTTAAAGCTGCTAACAGGGCTGTTATATCAGCTTGTTTTTCAATTATCTGCTGGGTAATATAAATCATTTCAACCTTTAATTTATCAACCTCCGATTTGAGAATTGTTCCATTGTTAAAGGCTGACTCAGCATCTTTAAGACTAGCATTAATGCTCTGTAATAATACATTTAGAATTTCAATATTTTTCTTCAAAAAAATAATATTGAAGAATAGATGGTTTACTTTTTCTTTTATCTGATATAGCTCAATTTGAACCTGCTGATTTGAAATTTCCATGTCGGCTTCAGTAACAGCTTTTTTTCCTGAGGTTACACCCCCGTCATAAATAATTTGTTGAACATTGAGATTGAGTTTGTACCAATCTTTGCTTAGTTCAGGGTTAACAAAACCCTGTATAGGTGGTATTGGCATTTTTGTAACGTCCGACTGATAGCTTATCTGGCCGTTTAAGTTTAAGGTGGGATAATAATTGGATTTTGTGTTTTTTACATTTAATTCATAAATGGAATTATTGAGTTCAGTTTGTTTAAAGTTAGGATAATTAACCAAAGCACTTTGTTGACATTCCTCTAACGAGACATGCTCTGTTTGCTGGGGCCATAGCTGTAAAAATGAGATACTAATAATAGCTGTTAATATTAGTTTTTTCATGTTTGTATGATTTATTTTCTTCTCGTGCTATCAGGATATTTAATCCAACATAATCCATTGTTTTATTTTTGCAGAAGCACAGAGCAAATCTAACATTTTATTTATTTCTGTAACAATATTATTGATCCATGTTGAAATCCTTAAGTTTAAGCTTGTGTTTTAGCTTAATTAAATAGTTGAAAACCCCATCGAATGATAGAACAACCGAACAATTGAACCCTCGAACAATCTTTTTATATCTTTACCCGCACAAAATGGCTCGTTATGTTGAAAAAGTACTTTACTATAATTATTTTTATCTTTTGCTTTGGTTTTATTTCAGTAGGACAGCAATTCCATGGTGGTGTTATTGCCGGTTTAGCAGGAACTCAGGTTGCCGGCGACACATATTCAGGTTATAATAAAGCAGGAATTTTTGCCGGTGGCTATGTAAGTATTGATGTAGGTGAAAAATCGGCGTTTCAAATGGAGCTAAGTTACTTTCAAAAAGGGAGCCGTGAAAATCCAAAAGAGAAGAATGGTTACAAATTTTATTTGTTGAGATTGAACTATATCGAATTACCGGTTTTGTATCAATTTAAGGCAGGTAAGTTTATAATTGAAACGGGGCCGTCGGCAGGTATTTTAATGGGGTATTACGAAGAAAGTTTCTATGAGGTTATCAGTGATAATCCGGCAAACAAACCAGCCAGTATAACATTTCAAATAAATCTGGGTTTTAGATATTTTATTTCGCAGCATTATGGAGTTAGTTTAAGAACTAACAACTCGCTTATGAATGTTTTCTCCCGAAACCAGGACGGTGATGTTTGGCGGTTTTGGGACCATGGCAGATATAACGATGCTTTAGTGTTGTCGGTTTTTTATCAGTTTAGGTAACATTAACTCAACTATATTTGCGATAAATTATGTTTGAGTGAAAAAAATTCTTCTAATACGAACTAGTTCAATCGGCGACATAGTGCTTACCACTCCCGTTGTTCGTGCAATAAAGCAGCAAACAGATTATGAACTTCATGTTCTCACAAAAAAACAATATTCAGGTATTTATCATGCAAATTCTCATGTAGATAAGGTTCATTCCTTTAGCAAAAATATTACCGAATGCTTAACCGGCCTCAAAAATGAAAAGTTTGATATAATTATCGATCTGCAAAAAAACCTGAGATCCTATCAGCTAAAGCGTAAATTGAAAATTAAGAGTTATTCATTTCCCAAGCTAAATATTGAAAAATGGCTGCTGGTTAATCTTAATATAAATAAGTTGCCTGATGAGCATATTGTTGACAGGTATTTTAAAGCCGTTGAATCCCTTGGTATCACTAATGATGGAAAGGGACTTGAATATTTTATACCCTCAAGAGATGAAGTGGTCCCTGAAAATATTGATCCACGACTTAAGGATGGCTATATTAGCTTTGTTATTGGTGGCAGGCATCAAACTAAAATATTACCTTCTGAAAAGGCAGCACTAATAATTGCTAAAATTAAAATGCCGGTAGTATTATTGGGCGGGACAGATGATAAAGAAAGAGGTGAAGAGATACTTAAGCTGGCTCCAAACTCAGATATTTTTAACACTTGTGGTGCGTTGAGCATAAACCAGTCGGCGTCGGTGGTAAAGCAGTCGGATGTTATTATTACAAATGATACAGGACTTATGCATATTGCGGCTGCTTTAAACAAGCCGATAGTGAGTATATGGGGTAACACGGTTCCTGAATTTGGTATGTATCCTTACATGCCTGAAAACATGAGCAGTTATTTTATTTCTGAAGTAGAAGGCTTAAGATGTCGCCCATGCAGCAAACTCGGCTATCAAAAATGTCCTAAAAAGCATTTTAAGTGTATGATGGATCAGGATGTGGATGCTATTAAAGAAAGTGTTAAGAAATTTTTGTAAGTTTGTCACAATAATCAAGTACTTTGTATAACAATCTCAAAACATATCGTGATTTTGGTTTAACCCTTGCAATTTATACTATTGTAATAATCTGTATATTAGGCACATACCCCCCCCCCGTTAATTATTCACTTACATTTTCCTGCAACTGTTTATAAAAGTCAAAACCATAAAAAATATCAATCCAACGATTGGAAGTTATTTGGAATATGTTTTAAACCGATATGTAAATTTACGCTTTCAAATAAACTAATATTCTTATTATGCAAAACCAACCTAAGCCAATATAGCCACACCTTGCAGATGGAGGCAAATCCTTACAAGGGTGTGGCTATAATTGTTTATGGGAATGCTCAACCAAAAGCCAAATTAAAAAAATGACATTAACAAAAAGAAGTAAAAAATGAAAAAATATATATTAAGCATTATAGTTATTGCTATTATGACTGCCATTTATTCATGTAAAAAGGAAAATACCGATCAAGCGGTAAAACAACAAGATGAAATGATGGTGCGAAGCAAAAAAGTAGTCTCACTTATTAAACAATTTGATGAGAAAATGAATAGTAATTTAAAAACAGGTGAATTGATTGATCTCGATTCGGCAGTATGGAATATGGAGGCATTACAAAACTACGATTACGCATACCCCGATTCCTCAACAAAGGATTTCGTACTTATGAAATCGCACTACTCAATTGCTGTTGATGCAAATAACAAAGTGTTAATGAGCGATGTACAGGTTGTTAACGGGCTAATGGAAGATACTCTTATTTACCAACTTTCGCAATTTCCGGAAGAAGTAAAATGCATGAAATTTTGGGATGTGGCTTTAGATAGTGTAGTGAGTACCACTGCTTACTTGTCCGCAACCGGTGGTTTTGGTTTTAATTTGCTGATAGGCACTTACTGGGGGTTTGATGAAGATGATGACTGGCTGTGGGGAACACTTGGACAGGAATATGGTGATCCTCCTGTTGGTAAATGCGATGGCACCCAGGTTGGGGTTTCCGATGGTTCGGATGAATTGCAATGGAGGCTTAACAACCCTGCTTTACAGCTTGCAGAGCCTTATATTTTTACGGACCTTGAAACTCATGAAACAACAGGTTTTGAGTGGGAAACCGGTGGTGTTTATCAATTATATGTTGGTTGGGATTATCCTGAAGATAATTGCCTTACCAATGATACACTAACGTATTACCTGCTTAACTCGCACGACATTATTAACACTTACGATTATGAGGGCGGATTAAGACCTCCCACTAAATCTTTTGCTAATGTTGAGATCAAAGATGAGCTTCTGCTACTCCCTTATGATGGTCAACATTTACACTATTATACTATTACATATGGTACCATTACATTGGTGGGGTTGCCAGATTAACTAAAAACTTCCGGATAGCACACCTTCGTTGCTATCCGGATTTTAACATTTCAAAATATTATTTTATGAAAACACTTCTTATAGCTAATACATTGTTTCTGTTGTTTTTTACATTAAACCTCAACAGCCAGACCACCACATTTGAGTATCTTTTATCCACACCTTTGGATGAATTATTTTGGGATATTGTTGAAACACCTGATGACAGCATCTATTTATGTGGTAGTTTATCTACTACAGCACATCCCAATAAAAAATATGGGTTAGTGGCAAAACTGGACAGATATGGTTATCTGGTTGACAGCAATATAATTTCTTATCCGGGGAAAAGCTTACATCTAGCCAATATAATACCATCAAGCGATCAAGAATATGTTTTGGTTACCAGTATTTTTGATACCATCGGAACCTACAAAAATGCAAGTTTGGTTCTATATAAAATGGATAACGATATGAATTTGTACTACCAAAAAATATTTCATTTTCCTCCAACATATAGATTTGATCATTTAATAGCCAACATGGCATCCAGTAGTAATATTGCGGTAGCTGTTAGTGTACGACTACCTACACAAAGCAGCAGGTCTTTTTTTTACGAATTCAACAGTGATTTCGACAGCCTTAGGGCAATTTATTATCCCGAAGGACCAAGAGTAATATCACATATTCATGAATTGCCTGAAAACAATTATTGGACAATAAATATGTTGCTTAATCAGTATGAGCTACTTGATTCTTCGTTAAATATTATTGAAACCCAAAAAGTACCCAATAGTATTACATCAAATTATGGCTTAGCCTGGGATACCGACACATCGTTTTACCTTTTGGGAGATGGAATGGATTTCAATTTAAACCCTCACAATTTAGCTTTCATAAGGCAATATCATCCAATGGATACATCTAATCATCTTTATAACTATTGGAGGGATACAGATACTGTTGATTTTCCAGCTACATGGAACGGTATCGATTTTAAAAATAAAGACTCCATATTTATTGGTGGCACAAGGAATATATGGCTTGGTTATTACAACCCATGGCCCTCATGGTTTGTTGTGCTGCAAACCGATAGCTTACTCAACATAAGGTGGGAAAGGTTTTATGGGGGTGATGCTTATTATTTGATGGGAAAGTTAATAGCTACCAATGATGGGGGTTGCCTTGTTGCCGGAACCCGTTACGATTATTTGAATGTTACCGAACAGGAAACAGATATTATAATCTTAAAACTCAACAGCGAGGGCTTGCTTACAGGTAACGGTGACAAGCCTGCAATTGAGATGCATGAAGCCATCGTGTACCCCAATCCTGGCAACGAAGTGATAAATGTTAGGATTGCCACCCAGTACAAACATTCGGTTTTTGAATTGTTTGATATTAATGGCAGGCACGTTTTAAAACAAAACTTTACAGGTACACAGGGAATTGTTAATACTACTTTTCTTGATCATGGCACATACATTTACAGGATAACAAGTAATGATGGGTTGTTTGAGAGTGGAAAATGGGTGAAGCAATAACAACTCCCTACTCTCTCCCTATTGCCACAAAAGGATTATTCACTTTCTCAAACCCAATGCTTGTATCAGGGCCGTGTCCGGGATAAACCACGGTTTCATCAGGCAGCGCAAACAACTTCTCCCAAATACTTTGTTGGAGTAAGTCGTAATTTCCGGTAGGCAAATCTGTTCTGCCAATGCTTTGATTAAATAACACATCTCCTGTTATAACAAAATTATCTTCCGGCGAATAGAAACACAAACTTCCATTGGCATGTCCGGGAGTATACAATACTTTTAATTTTGAATTACCAAACTTTATTTCTTTATTTTCATCAATGTAATTATCAATATTTTTCACCTTATCCATGGTAAGCCCAAATGTTGCAGCATAGGCGGTTGCATTTGTTAAAAACGGAACACAATCTTTGTGAGCCGTTAATGGGAGGCTGTAGGTATCGGCAATAAAATTATTTCCCACAATATGATCAATGTGAGCGTGAGTTAGCATCAGCATCACAGGTTTAAGGTTGTGGTTATTTATATATTCCGTGATTTCTGTTTCTTCAAAATCACCGTCCATACCGGCGTCAATAATAACGCACTCCGCTGTTTCGTCGTAAAGCAGGTAGGTATTTACCTGGAAAGGATTAAATGCAAATTTTTTTACTGATATCATATTAATTATTAGTTCAATTGTTTAAAATAATTTTGATTGCCAAAAATAATACATTATGATTCTCATAAGTAGCATTTTAATAAATTGGCTTGGATTTTGTTATATTTTAGCACTTCAAAACGGTGCTGTTTTATTGTGAAGTATTTTGTAACAAATAGAAAATGTATTTACCGGCTTATATTGTTGATGGCCGTATTAGCTTTTATATCACCTCTTAATTCTTTAGCTCAGTTTTATAATGGCTCTAATCTAACATTTGGTAAAAATAGGGTGCAGTACAATAATTTTCACTGGACTTATTACAAGTTTCGGGATATTGACACATATTTTTATTTAAATGGTATGGAGCTTGCGCAATACGCAGCAAGATATGCAACTCAGCAAATCCCTGTAATAGAAGCAAAACTTGGGAGCTTACTCGATAAAAAAATCCAATTGATTGTCTTCAATAATCTAACCGACCTAAAACAAAGCAACATAGGTTTAATTACAAATGAGGATTATAATATTGGTGGCATTACTCACATTATCGGGGCGAAAGTATTTTTATATTTTGACGGTAACCATGTTAATTTTGAAGAGCAAATCCGAAATGGAATTGCTCAGGTATTGTTCAACCAAATGATGTTTGGCGGCACAATGGGGCAGCAGGTAAAAACATCTATTTTTTTCTCGCTTCCCGACTGGTATAAAGTTGGGATAATTTCATGGCTTGGTAGCGATTGGAGTGTAAAATATGATAACCGTGTTCGAGATGGAATACTGTCGGGCAGATATGATAAAGTTAATAACCTGACCGGTGAAGATGCTGTATATGCGGGTCATTCGCTTTGGCGGTTTATTGCTACACGCTATGGAAAATCTACTGTTAGCAACATTATTCATATGACAAATTTGAGTAACAGTATCAACAAAGGGTTTATGTATGTTACCGGACTTTCGTTTAAACAGTTAACTCTGGAATGGAAAGAATATTATCAGGCAGAGTTTTCGAAATACGCCGAAAATGAGAGCATCCCCTCCAACCTTTTTAATATAAAATATAAGGATGACATTCGATACAGACAGCCTCATATTTCCCCTTATGGTAATTATATTGCTTATACTACTAATGAATCAGGTAAATACAAGATTTACCTTTACGACCTAACAACTGGTAAAAAGAAAAAATTATTTAAAAGAGGCGTAACTATTGATACAAAAACCGATTATTCCTATCCTTTACTTTCGTGGCATCCAACAGGAAAATTGTTGGCATTTATTATTGAAGACAAAGGAATGCCCTGGCTTTACAGATACAATATCGGGGATAAAGAAGTTACAAAACAGATTATTTACAATATTCAAAAAGTAACCGACTTTGGGTTTTCTGATAACGGACAGCTTTTTGTAATGTCGGCAGTACAAAACGGACAATCCGATTTGTTTGTTTATAACATTGCAGCCAGCTCATTCTTTAAAATAACTGACGATATTTATTCGGAATTGAACCCAAGGTTTATTAATAATTCCAGCCAGATTGTTTTTAGCTCTAACCGAATTAACGATACAATTGGAAAGGAATCTGAGTTAGTAGTTGGTGTTCCTGAAAATTTCGACCTGTTTGTTTATGATTATGCAAACAGAAACCCGATATTAAAACGAATAACTAACACCCCTATTGCAAGTGAGATAATGCCTGAATCGTATGGTTACAATACGATTAGCTATTTGAGTGATGAAACAGGCATTTACAATTCATATCTTGCGGCAATCGACAGCTCGGTAAGTTCGGTTGATACCGCAATACATTATCGATATTTTGTTCATAAAAAGGCAGTTACAAACTATTCGCGTGATATTCTAAGTCAAAATATAAGTTATAAAGCGGGCAGGAAGGCTTCAGTTGTTTTTATTGATAATTTGTATAATATCTTTATAGAGAATACCCCTTCATTTTCTACGGCCCACAGCCTAATCCCCGACACTACTACCTATATGTTGCAACTAATAAAGGATCACAAAATTAATCTGGCAAAACAGCAAAAAAAGAAACAAATTCAAAGGAGTAAGGATGCTAATCAAGTGATGGTTATTGAAGCACCACGACTTAAGAGATTTATGAATGTTTACAAAAATGAAAAGGGGGATGAAATTTTAGGGGTAGGGGATTCAGACTATCAGCTAATGGAAAATAATCGATATAGATTTAACAGAGATGGATTCGTTACTACCCAGGGCGATGAATTATTAACGATACCTAAAAGGTTAAATTACAACGTTTCGTATTTTATAAACGACCTCGTATCTCAGGTTGATTTCAACTACATAAATTACGGATACCAGCCATTTACCGGCGGCGGTGGTCCAATTTACTTAAATCCGGGTTTTAATATGTTTTTCCAGATAGGCATAAACGACTTAATGGAAGATCATCGTATAGTTGGCGGCGTAAGGTTGAATCTTAGCTTGATTAATAATGAATACATTTTCAGCTACTCGAATCTGAAAAAGAGATTGGATAAAGAAGTTGTTTTTCATAGAAATACTCTGGAAGGTGTTAACGGCTACACAATTATGAGGGTGCATTCGCATGAAGCTTTTTACATTCTAAAATGGCCGTTTAACGAAGCCCTCAGCCTAAGGGGAACTGGAATGTTTAGAAACGATATGTATATAAAACTTGCTACCGACCAAATTAATCTTGAGGAGCCTGATATTTACAATAACTGGGCAGGGGTTAAAGGTGAATTGGTTTTTGATAATACACGCAGCCTTGGAATTAATTTGTATTCGGGTATGCGATATAGTGTGTTCGTTGAGTATCATCAACTAATAAAAAACAACAGTAATAACCTGATCGTATTTGGTTTCGATTTTAGGCATTATAAAAAAATTCACCGAACATTTGTTTGGGCTAATCGTATTGCCGGAAGCACTTCACTTGGGCGCGATAAACTAATTTATTATATGGGTGGAGTAGATAACTGGCTATTCCCAAAATTTAATATGGATACACCTATTGATTACAATCAAAATTACGCATACCAAACCCTTGCAACAAATATGAGGGGTTTTGATCAAAACATTAGAAACGGAAATAGCTTTGTTGTAATAAATTCCGAACTACGTTTTCCAGTATTTCAGTATTTTTCGAAATCACCCATAAGTTCTGGCTTTTTGCGAAGTTTTCAGATAGTAGGCTTTGGTGATATTGGCACCGCTTGGACCGGTACTAACCCATATTCACCTGAGAATTCGTTATTTACTAAATATATTAATAGTGGCCCGATGCATATATCAGTTGAAGTGCAAAAAGAACCAGTTGTTGGTGGTTTTGGTTTAGGCGTCCGTGCTACTTTGATGGGCTATTTTATAAGAGGAGATGTTGCTTGGGGAGTTGATGATTACAGAGTACGCCAACCTGTTTATTATATTTCTCTGAGTTTGGATTTTTAATCAATTATCCTAAGCTTTTTCCCCCACAAAACTATGCCAAAATAGAATAAAAAATTTTTAATGTTAATTTTTATTTATAACAACTTAATTACCCGCCTTTTATTTTTTATACACATACCATGTTAATAAATATTATTGGTTACCCAGAAGTATGTGTCGTATATTGCATCGTTTAACAGATAGCCTTTTCTTGATTGTAGAGGATTCAATTACAGCGACATAGCAAGTAAAAAGTTTAATCGTAGTATAACTAATGGAAAATAATTTACACATAAATTTCGAAGAAAAAACTAAGGAAAATAAAGACCAGCAAGGGATACAAAAGAAAGAGGAGAAAAGTTTTTACGATAAAGTTTTAGAAGAAAGAAAGCGTTTGGAAAATAAAGATATTGCTATAGAAACTGTAGCGAAAAATAAATTGAAATTTAGCAAATCACCTGAAGCATTATCGACACCATCAGATAAAAAAAAGCATTATAATTATGAAGAGGTATTTGATTCTGCCACAAAATATTTTAATGGCGATACACTTGCTGCAAATGTTTGGATGAATAAATATGCCCTGAAGGATTCTGACGATAAATTTTTTGAGCTAACACCTGATGATATGCACAAGCGCCTGGCTAAGGAAATTGCCAGGATTGAAAAAAAGTATATTAATCCGATGTCGGAAGAGGATCTGTTTGATGTACTTAAAGATTTCAAATATATAATACCTGCCGGAAGCCCCATGGCAGGCATTGGTAATGATAACCAAATATCATCATTATCCAATTGTTTTGTGATTGGTAATGAAGGAGATTCGGATTCATACGGTGGCATATTAAAAATTGATCAGGAGCAGGTTCAGCTTATGAAGCGCAGAGGAGGCGTTGGCCATGATCTTACTCATATACGTCCAAAAGGAAGTCCTGTAAAAAATACTGCCCTAACTTCTACTGGCGTTGTTCCTTTTATGGACAGATACTCAAACTCTACGCGTGAAGTTGCACAGGACGGACGAAGAGGTGCTTTGATGTTAAGTATAGGTGTAAAGCACCCAGATTCAGAAGATTTTATTGATGCAAAGATGAAGGAGGGCAAAGTTACTGGAGCTAATATTTCAATTAAACTCGATGATGAGTTTATGAATGCTGTAAAAAATAATATTCCTTATAAACAACAATATCCCGTAAATTCTGACAGTCCTAAATATGTAAAAGAAATTAATCCGGGCGATCTTTGGGAAAAAATCGTGCGAAATGCCTGGACTTCAGCTGAACCTGGGATACTTTTCTGGGATACTGTAATCAGAGAATCGATACCTGATGCATATTCTGATTATGGTTTTAAAACAGTATCAACAAATCCATGTGGGGAGATCCCGCTGTGTCCGTATGATAGTTGCAGGCTACTCGCTTTAAATTTATATAGTTACGTTGAAGAACCATTTACCAAAGATGCATATTTCAATGGGGATAAGTTTACTGCACACGCCCGCATAGCACAGCGTATAATGGACGATATCATTGATCTGGAAATAGAAAAGATAGATTTAATTCTCACAAAAATTGATGCCGATCCTGAGGCTGATGAAATTAAACATGTGGAAAGAAACTTATGGAAGAAAATTCGTGAAAAATCAATACAGGGAAGAAGAACAGGAATTGGTATTACGGCCGAAGGTGACATGTTGGCTGCTTTGGGACTGCAGTATGGATCGAAAGACGCAATAACTTTTTCAACTGAAGCGCATAAATTACTGGCTATTGAGGTATATCGCGCATCAGTCGATCTTGCTGAGGAACGCGGAAGTTTTGAAGTATTTGATGCCACCCGTGAAGTTAATAATCCATTCATACAAAGAATAAAAAAACATGCACCCCGCGTATATGATAAAATGGTAAAAGTGGGCCGCCGCAATATTTCATTGTTAACAATCGCTCCAACAGGCAGTATAAGTATTTGTACTCAAACAACTTCCGGCATCGAGCCTGTTTTTATGGTTGCATACAAACGTCGAAGAAAAGTTAACCCAAATGACAAAAACGTTACCATAAACTTTATTGATGATGTTGGAGATGCATGGGAAGAATACAATGTTTTTCATCCTAAATTTGAAACCTGGTTAAAAATTAACGGGTACAATATTGACGAAGTTAAAGCTAAAAATGATGATGAGCTGAACAAAATTATTAAACAGTCACCTTATTATAAAGCTACGTCGGGCGATATTAACTGGGTAAGCAAAGTGAAAATGCAGGGCGACATTCAAAAATGGGTCGATCATTCAATAAGCGTAACAGTAAACATTCCGGAAAACGCAACCGAAGAACTTGTTAGTGAAATATATTTAACTGCTTGGGAAAGAGGGTGTAAGGGAATGACAATATATCGCGAAGGGTCGCGGTCAGGTGTGTTAGTTAGGGGTGATAATAAAGAAGATAAAGATGAGTTTCAAGACTCAAAAGCACCCTCACGACCAAAAACCATTGAGGCAGATATCATCCGTTTTCAAAATAATTATGAAAAATGGCTTGCTGTAATTGGCAAAATAAATGATAAACCGTATGAAGTATTTACAGGAAAAGCCGAAGATTTTTATTTGCCACCATATGTTGATTCAGGTTGGGTTACTAAAAAAAAGCAAAAGGGGGAGCGGTCGCGCTATGACTTTGAGTTCAACGACAAACAAGGTTATAGGATCGTGCTACCCGCACTATCACGGTCGTTTGAGCAGGAATTTTGGAATTATGCGAAGCTTATCTCAGGTGTACTACGACATGGTATGCCATTAACATACGTTATTGGGTTGATTTCTAACCTTAATGTTCCGGAAGATAATATTAATACCTGGAAAAATGGAGTTGTGCGAGCATTAAAACGTTACATTCCAGATGGTACAGATGCCATTGAAAAAATTTGTCCGGTGTGCAAGGAAGAAACCGTGGTGTATGAAGATGGTTGCCTGATATGCAAATCCTGTGGCCATACAAAATGTAGTTAAAACAACATTAATTCTTAAATAATATTCAAGCCGCTTGAAATTAGCGGCTTTTTTTATGTTTGATTTCTTAAAAGGCAAATTAGTAATATTTTTTTTACTTTTACTGTTCCAATTTTTGGAGATAGTAATAACGATAATGGAGAGGTGTCCGAGTGGCTTAAGGAGCACGCTTGGAAAGCGTGTGTACGCCAAAAGTGTACCGCGGGTTCGAATCCCGCTCTCTCCGCCAGTTAGATATGAAAAAACACGAAGAACGCTGCAAAATACTGATTTTGTGGCGTTTTCATTTTTATGCCTATGAGAGGTAATGCTAAATAAAGCATATAAATGAAGGTGTTCAGGTGAGTTATTCGGTGTCCTAAAAAAATATTTTTTTGGGACACCGAATAAGGCATCGCGCAGCTGTGTATCAGTAAGATACGTATCGTAAAATATGCCATTTTTTGCTAAATAATGCAAAATAATGCAAACCATTAGGTGTCCCGGGTGACCTGAAATGAAGTGATTTGTATTTTAACTGAAATCAAAATCGGTACAAACTGTAGCTAACAGGTTGATTTTGCGCTAATTCTCACCCCCATATAATTTGGAAGCTCTTTCAATGAACTTTAATTTTGAACCTATTAAAACTATGAGTTATGAAGAGAGCATCATTCACAGTTCTGTTTTATCCGAAATGGAACAAACCTAACAAAGACGGTACCTATCCTATTTATGCCAGGGTAACTATTAATGGCGAAAGAGCCGAGTTTTCGCTGATTAGCAGCATATTAAAACAAGATTGGGATAGAAAAAGAGGCTGTATAAAAAGTAATACACCTGAACTTAAACAGTATAATACACGCCTAGCAAATGTCCGTGGAAAGCTGTTAAGGATAAAGCAGGAGTTCGAATTAGCGGGATTCGAACCCACGTCCCAACTGATTAAAAACTCCTATCTTGGAATTGAAGAAGAGGATCGTACAATACTGGGCATATTCCGTGAGCATAATGATTGGTGTAAAAGCCTTATTGATATTGACTTTGCGCATGGTACATGGCAGCGTTATGAAACCTCGTACAAGCATACGTCCGATTTTATTAGTTACAAGTACAAGAAAAAAGATCTGCCGTTAATTGATATCAGCCCGATATTCATCAGAGATTATGAGCATTATCTTAAAACAGTAAGAAAATGCGGACATAACTCAACTGTTAAGTATATCAAAAATTTCAACAAGATAGTAAGAATTGCCCTGAATAATGGCTGGTTGATAAGAGATCCCTTCGCTAATGTTAAGTTCAAACTAAATCCGGTTGACATGAGTTATCTGACAGAAGAAGAACTTGAGACAATAATGAGAAAGAATATCATTGTAGAGAGAATTGCACTTGTAAGGGATGTGTATGTATTCTGCTGTTTTACCGGCCTGGCATTTGTTGATGTAAAAAGTCTGAAGCATGAAGAAATACATGAAGAAAACGGCACTTACTGGATAAAGAAAAGGAGGCAGAAAACAAAAAACTGGAGCCATATACCAATGCTTAAACCGGCAATCGATATAATGAACAAATACCAAAATGATCCGTTATGCTTACAAACGGGATTAGTACTTCCTGTATATACAAACCAAAAAATGAATGCCTACCTGAAGGAAATAGCTGACATCTGTAGTATTAAAAAGAACCTTAGCACACATAACTGCCCGTCATACTTTTGCAACAACTGTAACGCTGGCAAATCATATAAGCATTGAAGTAGTCTCGAAAATGCTTGGACATTCCAGCATAATGATGACAAAAAAATATGCAAGGGTAGTTGATGACCTGATTTATCGTGATATGCAGAAAATCAGAGGTAAATACGACAGAGGTATGTTATCAATGTAAAATGAAGTTCCCCGCCGCAAGTAGCGGGGAATAAAACTCCTAAGATCCCTTGTCTACCGCTCGGGATCCCTTCCTTTACTGTCGTTATGGCAGGCAGGAGTTCGGATAAATGATTTTGGTTATAAAATCATAGTTTCACTGGTCTAAGGCCGGTTCGAACCTTAACACGAACTACACCTTAAAACCCCTTAGCATACAAATATGTAGTGAAGACAACAAAGGCAAGGACAGCAATCCAGCAATAGCCTGTGAGCAGGAATTGCTGTTCATATATCCTTGCCTTTGATGGCTGAACAAATAAATTTGCTAAGGGTGTTTAAAGGGGTTGCACATAAGAGAAAAGTATATTTCCTTGTGCATTATATTATATGACATACCAAATGAATATTGTTTACGAGGTAAGTAATTAACAGCCGGCCCAAATGAAAAACCATCCTTGTTACCACCAATAAAAATGCCGGCATAAATTTTAGTTGCACGATCAGGTTTATTAATAGTTACAAACTGAGTTGAGTAACAATGCTTTGGATAAAGCGTAATAAATGGAGTGCGCGAATAAATCCGGTTCATAAACAGGGTGTCAACGATAATAATAAAGGCCATACTATCATTAGTAAGAGTATCGATAACGCCGACTTTTTGAAAATATGAACTGATGATAAAATCAGTATCGATAACAGCATCAGTGTAAACTATTATACCGGTATCACGATAAACAAATTTTGGAACATAGGTGGTATTTTGAATTGTAATGGTGTCGGTAAAAACTTTAGTTACGGTTACCGTATCAGAAACAACTATTGACGGGACGGGGCTACCGTAACGATTGTATAGTATAACAGAAGCAACGACAGCCAAAGCAAGAAACAGTGATTTCTTCAGTATTTTAACCATTGGAATTATTTTGATAAATTTCTCTCAAAATGGGGAGCATCATAAAAACCCCTGAAATGGCCACCCCATTGGTTTAAGGGATTCAGATTTTCCCAGTACTGGCCGAGCTCTTCAATTAACGGATCGGTATATGTAAGAACGCCGTTAACAAAGAAGTTGAAATCGACTGCAATACGTCGCATGTGGTTACTTACAAGGGTACGGGATCTTTGTTTACTCGACAATAACTCAAGCCTGCGATCTTCAGACCTGATGGTTAAGCCGTGATAATATAATAATTGCTGGTCGATTGTACGATAAGCTTCACCAAGGGTTAGTTGAACTCCTATTTTACTAGCTTTTTGGATGAGTTTTGCAACATCCATGGCGAATTCCTGTTGATGTTTTTGTAGGTACATGGGATCATCTTTTTGATTATTTAACTTCGCGTAGTATTTCTTTTACATCAGAAATAATTATTTTTTGATCAGATTTTATCTCACGTACGCTTTCGCGGAGAAGTTCAACATCTTTATAGTGAAACTCTTTAAGTTCGATTATACGTTGTTCATTAATCTGAACTTTAGAAACAATAATGCCTGTAGCCCTGTACATTGTTACAAGACCGATGATAGAAACAACTATTAAAGAAGCAGCTATGCTGGCAAACCATCGTATGAATCTGGACTCCGTAGAAGACATGAGAAAATAATTATTGAGAACTATATTTTGATTTTATAAACAGCTGGAATGATTTGGCACCGGCTGAATAAGATAGTAGGGTAATAATAATGGGTAGGCTTTCAGAAAGAGTAACCTCATCTATAAAAACACCTGCAACAGCTAAAAAAAGAGCTGTTAAAGCTGATAGAAATGTAACTAGCCTCGTAGAGCTTTTATTGCCGTTATCATCATCAAAAAAACCTGATTTATTATCCATAATAATATACTAAAAAAAGTCCGGATCAGCTCTAAAACGAAGCTGATACCGGACTGAGATGAAGAGAGAGAGTCAAAGAACCACGCTGGCAGCATCAACGCCAGCTTGAAACTTAATAATACCTTTAGGGGAACCCTTTAACAACTTGCTAAAGTCGTAAGATAAAATGTGAAGAGCAGTTTGAGCACCCACCCATTCTTCAGGCAGGGTAACAGAAGCATTGGAATCACTACGCTGTGCAGCATCTTGAAAGATGGCAGCCTCATTAGTTAAACAATTAAATATGATAAAAGTGAGCATACTGTCAAGCTCATCGGGTTTGCTTGTTGCAGGATCCCAGGAAATATTCATTACCTGATCAACCTGACCGGTGAAGCTAACATTTTTAACGGATTTACCAACAAAATCACAAAGAACGATTTTTGTATGGTCTAGTTCAGGAGGGTCACCCACAAAAGCATTTTTAACATTGATACTTGTGATCTTGTTATAAGGTGACATCTTTCTGAGACTGCCGGCATATACCTCATTGATAAGAGGCAGAACTTGCCTGATAAGTTCAACTATGGTGGAGAACTTAGTACGTTGGCGTACCTGACCGGGGGTACGTGGGTTTTTAACGTCAAGTGCTTTAGCGCGCATTACGTTATGGCCAAACTGGGTACTGAAAACGGCGGTTCCAAATTTCTTTTTGGACTTGCCCGTTATTGGATTTTGAACTATTGCCATGATTTTAAAGTTTTAGTTAAAAAAATGGGACTTGGTACGGAGTTACTACGGAGTTACAATGGAGTTGTATAGAGTAAAATAGTAATGTCAGTACATCAAGAACCGGCACTAAAATAATCTAAGATATGTATTAAACAATGGGTTTTGGGCACTAATTACAGCGCATGTAGGTTTTTGCGTTCAATCGCATTAATCTGCATAATTGAAGGGACGAAAAAAAAACATTAATGTAGCAAATGTAGCAAATGCAGCAAAAACAAAACATTTTTATGCCGGGTGAGAAAAGGTGCAAAAAAGAGAAATTCAAACGGAGATCAGTTTAATGACCTGGTTGTCATCCTAATATTAAGAACAAGGATTGAATTAATAGTTATTCACAGGTAAAACAGCCTTGAGCAATTTATCATAGTTACAATATGGACTGTTTTAGATTATCGGGATCGTACTGCAGACAACAAACTTTATGGCAGCAGGGCTGGCGTGTTTTTTGCTAAGCGCACAGGAGAGTGGGTGTAGCAATTTATGGAATGAAGCAAGAGATACAATGAAATAAGATTATGAACCAATGGATAGTATGAATTAAACATTGTTAAAAAAATTGCTACTCCCACGTGCGTTGGTGAGGTTGCCTGGCATATTGAGTGAGTAAGGGAGCGAAATATGACGGGCTACCGCAACCAAAGAGGGCAAAAAACATGTCAGCCCGAACTACATGCAGGCGAGCATGAACAATAAGCTGATTTACATGAATGGAATGTGAAATATTCTGGAATTTTCAATTTTCACTTGTTGATGATTAATGATTGTGATTCTTAACCTGAAAGGAGCGAACGGCTTGACTTGCGAGTACCGGCTATGCTTTAATGGAGCAAGGGGAGCATTGTTAGTTTAGCCGACGTCAGGAGGCTAAGCGCAATGCGATGGTCAGGCATGCGGGAGGGCGGAATGGTGCATAGTTGGAACGGAGCAAGCCGGAGAAGTGAGCGACACCAATTCTTCTAATTCTGTGTCTGCCTTCGCTGAAGCTTTGGCGGACGGAGTGAAAACAATAAAAACATATTGGGTATGGCGCTGCACGCGGTAGGATGTTTTTTTGTAGGATCAGGGTAAGCCGGTGTGTAGGGGCAGCGGCTATTTTACATAATATAGTTATAGGACATAAGCCGGTTGAGGTGGGCTTTTCGAGCGTTTGTACTATAACTCATATTATGTAACTTAGCTATGGGAACTGGCTTCTCTTTTAACAGAAAATTTGAAAAAATGAAATTGTGGTTAATGTTCAATATCCATTACTTGAAGTATTGAAATAGAATCTTCCAGACAAGAAATTCCATTAGATTATTTACTTTATGGGATTAGTATATTTACCTATGACGAATGGACAAGAAACTGGAATAAATACATAAAAACCAAACCTGGCAAGGGTTTGTAAAAATGGTGAAAAATTTTCATAGCGAAATAGTGTGAAATCTTAATTATTATTTCGTACTTTTCCATTTTCATTCCAGAAAACATGATTTATGATACAGGTTATTGTTATCGATGACGAAGATCATATTCGCGATTCACTCGCGAAACTACTGGCCAGACATTGTCCACAGGTTGCAGTTGTTGGTACAGGATTCAGTGTGGATAGCGGCATACAGGTCATCAGGGAAATTCACCCCGATCTTGTATTACTCGACATTCAAATGAATGACGGAACCGGTTTCGACTTGTTGCAGAACTTTTCTCCTATCGAGTTCAAAGTTATTTTTATCACCGCTTATGATCAATATGCATTACAGGCATTTCGTTTCTGTGCAGTAGATTACCTGCTTAAACCCGTAAACCCGGAACAACTTGTTGCTGCTATCGACCGGGCCGGTTTATTGATCAGCGATCATCTCAACGTGCAAATGAACGCGCTATATGAGAACCTGAAATCTGTTGCCAGACAAGATAAGAAGATTATCTTAAAAACAGCTAATCAAATCCATTTGCTCGATTTGAAGAGTATTATCTGTTGCGAATCCGACAGTTGTTATACAACAGTGCATACCTCCGGAAATGAACACATCATGGTTGCAAAAACATTAAAAGAATACGATGAGATGCTTACAGGGTGCGGGTTTTACCGTGTCCACAAATCCCATCTGATCAACCTGGCACATATTAAACGATTCGATAAACAGGATGGTGGAACTATTGTGCTGACCAATGACCTTAGAATTCCGGTGGCATCGCGGAAACGGGAGGAGGTACTGGAATTGATTGAGCGAATGGGAGAATCAAAATGAACAAAGAACTAACTGGCCATGCGAAAAAAAATATTCATTTTACTGTTTTTTTTCTCCTCGTTCACTGCTTCACCGCAGGATATTAAAATTATCTCCCATCATACAATCGACAGCTTACAAAATTTAATATCGACTTCTGATATAACAGATCAAATTACAATTTTGAATACGCTTGCATCATACTATGCACCTTTTGATTTTGACACGAGTATAATGTATGCCAGCCAGGCAATACGTCTTGCAACCGTGTATTCGAACACCACTAATGTAGCACTTGTAAAGGCTAATATAGGAAATGCCTACTATTATAAGATGGACTTCAAAAACGCACTTCTGTCCTACCTGTCGGCTTTGAAAATTCTCGAAGAAAATAATGAATGGAAAGCATCAGGTGACATCTGCCTGCAACTAGGCAATATCAATTTCTTAATTCGGAGAAGTGAAAAGGCCATTTCCTATTACCACAAAGCCCTTGGTTATTATCAGGCATCTGGCGATGAAATCTCTTCATCTGCTGTTTACGAAGCCATGAGCCTGGCAATGGACAATCTAAATTATAAGCCAAAGGACAGCGCATTGATCTATGGGAATAAACTCTTGAAATACTCACAGAAGATAAACGATCATTACCGGGAAGCGTTGGCTTACATCATCATAGGACAGATCTATTTAGGCGACGACAACTCAGTAATAAAAAAACAAAAAGCACTTGCATATAATGATTCGGCATTGATCATTGCAACAAAGCATAAATATGATGATCTTATTTCAATAATCTACCTTAACCTTGGATGTTATTATGACAGAAGTTCCCCATTTTTCGAACTGACCGGAGATCTTGCCTTATCACAATCCTATTTTGGAAAAGCATACACTGTTGCCAATAATATTGGAAGCAGTTACCTGATGGCCATGATCCTGAATTCGTTGGCAAATATTGATATTGAGGAAAGAAAATATGCTCAGGCTGAAATCAAACTGAATGAAAGTGAGGCAAGATTTAATAATTTTTTCCAATTCGACTGGAAAAAAAACAACCTGATCATAACAGTTTATTTTCTTGCACTACGTGAAAGAAATAATATGTACAACTCCAGGTTTAAGCTGGCCATGGCAAAAGGAGAATACAAAAAAGCCGTTGAATACCTTAATTCATATTACCTGTCGAGAGATACCATGAATGCAGCACAACAAGTAAGGCAACTCGAATTGCTTATGGCTGAGGCTGATGCCGAAAAAACAGATCAGAAGATCAGGTTGTTGTCGCAGGAAAATGAATTAAATCGATTGAGGCTTTTAAAGACAAGATATCTTTTGGCCGGAGCCGGATCGGGGATTTTTATATTTAGTTTGTTCCTGCTGCTCTTCTTCCAGCGAAAAAGATTTAAAGCCGAGCAAAAATCCCTTTTGCTTGAACAGAAATTGCTGCGATCGCAGATGAACCCGCACTTTATCTTTAATTCGCTTGCCAGTATACAAAATTTTGTGATCAATGAAAATTCCGACCAGGCCAGCATTTACCTGTCCCGGTTCTCGAACCTTATCAGGAATATACTCGATAATTCGATAGAAGAATATGTTCCTCTTGAAAAAGAAATAAGTACCATCGAAAATTACCTGGAGTTGCAAAAAGTGAGATTTGCCGGCCAGTTTGAATGGGTGATAACAGTAAATGAAATGATTGATGATGCGAATATGCTCATTCCTCCAATGCTGGCCCAACCGTTCATCGAAAATGCAATCGAGCATGGCATCAGGCACAGAGATACAAAAGGCCACATTGATATCCGTTTTCACCTGGAAGAGGGGCTTATACGTTTCGAAGTGGAGGATGACGGTGTTGGCAGGGTCAAATCGCACGAGATTGAAGCAAAACATAAACCAAGACACCGCTCCATGGCTACTTCGCTAACTCGTGACCGCCTCAATACTCTTAATAAAAAACTAAAATATAAAATACGGCTGGAAATTATTGACCTAACCGACAGCATGGGGAATGCATGCGGAACGAAAGTGACCTTTGGAATACCGGTGTTGTTGAAGTAACTAACCTTAAGCTACTGGCTTTGGTTACGAAGTTTGTTTGAAATAAGAAGTAAAAAGCGATTAATCCATATTTTAAATGAATACGATAATAAGACATATTGTTTTTTCAATTCTGCTCCCCTCAGTTTTGCTGATTGCAGCTTGCGGGCACGACAATTCCCCTTCCCCTTTGAAATTCAAAGCCTATGGTTACAATCCAATTTTAAATCCGGGAGAACCCGGAACGTGGGATGAACTTATGCTGCTGGGGCCACAGGTATACTGGCACGACAGTTTGTATTATCTTTTTTATACCGCCAGCAATATCAATGGCAAAGCGGCAGTTGGCCTTGCAACCTCAAAGGATGGATTTCATTTTGAAAAATATGCTGGAAATCCCATATTATCTCCTGATGGCAATGGTTTTGATGCATACCTTGTGGCGAATGCCATATTGCTTCAACATGATACAGGGTGGGTGATGTATTTTGGTGCCGGTGAACTGGCAAGATATGGCCCGGGACAATCCATCGGCCGGGCTACTGCAACAAGTATTATAGGTCCATGGATCAAAGATGAAAAACCCTTATTAATGACCGGAAGTATGGGGGAATGGGATGCAGGATTTGTATTTCCAGGTTCGATTGTTGAACTTGATGATGGCAGCTACCGCATGTATTACACAGGCGGAGGCGATTTTCAGGGAGAGGTTATTACCCACACCGGACTGGCAACCTCAGGAGACGGTATAAACTGGAAAAAATATAATGATCCCACCACCGGGCAGCATCCATTTTTAGAAAGTGATCCTGTATTGCCTGCCGGGAATAAAAAAGAATGGGATAGCCACATGACCTGGATGGCATTTGTTTACAACACACCGGAAGGCTTTAATATGTATTACACGGGTACGACTTATATTAAGGGATTAGACAAAAGTTCTATCGGGTTTGCATCAAGCCGGGATGGAATTCATTGGACAAAACACCCGGATAATCCCATTTACAGGGTAGAAGACGATTCTTTCCTTGCAAATATTCATAAAGATGCAATCATTGAAGGACCCTGGCTTGTTTTTCATGACACTGTTTGTTACATGTATTATGACTATGGTGTAATTGTAGGAAAAATTGGTATGGCAACTGCGGTGGTGAAGTAATCATTAAGACGTGGGCGTTTAGCAATTAAATGAAATTATGAAAAAACTAATTTTAAATTTGATCCTGAGTTTATTTGTCCTAAGTTTACCAGGATGCAAACAGGACATTTCCCCTTCCCCTATGAAATTCAAAGCCTATGAGCACAATCCAATTATAAATCCCGGTGCACCCGGTTCATGGGATGAACTTTCACCTTCGGTTCCTAACATCGTATGGAGCGATAGCATTTTCTATCTTTTCTATATGGGATGGAATACTTCTGGCAGAATAGCCATTGGTCTCGCATCTTCTGACGATGGTTTTCATTTCACAAAGTTTGAGGGAAATCCAATAATATCCCCTGATAGCAAGGGCTTTGATGCTTTTGCTGTGGCCGCCCCAATCGTGATGAAAGATTATTCGCTGTGGATAATGTACTATAACGCACTTGAAACAGCGGATTATGCCCCGGGCCCCTCAATAACCATGGCATCGGCCACACAACCAACAGGGCCTTGGTCAAAAAAAGAAACAGCGGTACTGACCTCAGGCAGCAAAGGAGAATGGGATGCCGGTTTTGTAATAGCAAGTTCTGTTATCAAATTGGAAAATAACAGCTACATCATGTATTATACTGGTGGAAAGGATTTTTTTGAATTGAAAGATTTTAATATCGGCATGGCCACTTCGAAGGATGGTGAGCATTGGAAAAAATATAATGATCCGGCTACTAAGGTTCATCCCTATGCTGAAAGCGACCCTGTATTCATGGCTGGAAAGGCTGGTGATTGGGATGGCAGTTATGTTTGGATGCCAAAGGTTGCCAGGTTTTCAGAAGGATACAATATGTATTATACGGGTATTAAAGTCAGTAAAAAAAAGGTTTACGGTGCAACAGGTTACGCCTTCAGCAAAGATGGTATTCGATGGGAAAGATATACAGGAAATCCGGTGTACAATGTAGAAGATGATCCTTGTATAAATAGCCCGGCTGATGAAGCAATCATAGAAAATCCATCGTTTTATTATATGGATACCCTTTGTTTTATGTTTTATAGTTACGGCACTGAAGGACAGGGAATAGGTTTAGCTACTGCAAAAGTGCCAGTTGGTTATAAATAATAATCTTCTTTCTTAAAATGCAGATGAAAGCAGTCATCATTGATAATATGATTTAATCGATTTTTCATTGATAGTTATTTTTATATGTATTGTATTTAACACTGAGTTTCGAACTTAGGACTCCAAACACATAATTTCCATTCGCGTTCTCTAAACAAATCCTAGCATTCTCTAAACAAATCCCGGCGTTCACTTAACAGGTTCATTTCTGATATTTTGGCAGTGTATATTTGAATTTAATAACCTTAACATAATTCTTATGAAAAAATCACATTTACTTCTCTTCACATTTGTCCTGATCGGATTCAAATGTTTTGCACAATGGGAACCCCAAAATTCTGGAACGACCAAACGACTCAAGGACGTTTTTTTTACAAATGTTGACACGGGTTATGCGGTTGGCAATAATGACACTGGTGATGGTGGAATTATCCTTAAAACGACCAATGGTGGAATAGATTGGATAACATTAATGATTGCGGATACCTTAGAGTTCAATTCAGTTTATTTCACAGATGCTAACACAGGGTATGTGGCTGGTAGTAAGCAATACTGGAGCAATCCTGCAATTATTTTAAAAACCACAAATGGAGGAATCTCCTGGTCAATAGTATTTAATTACTCATATTCAAATGAAAGCGGTGCGAGCCTGGTTTCCGTCTATTTCCCTGGCCCAAATACAGGTTACGCGGTTGGTAATATTATGTATACCAGTATGGGTACTTCCCCATTTATCATAAAAACCTCAAATGGGGGCGCAAACTGGACTATTAATGATTCTATTCCTGGTGATAAACTAAGTTCTATATTTTTTACAAGTATAGATACAGGTTATGCGGTAGGGGATAATAAAGTCCTTAGAACAACAAATGGAGGAACTAACTGGGAAGTTCAGACATTATCAGTTGTAAATATGAAAGATGTTTTTTTTGCCAATGCAAATACAGGTTATATTATCGGATCTATGCACGAGGGCTATTCTGTAGAATTAAAAACAATTGATGCAGGGATTAGCTGGTCTCCATTAAACATCGGAGGTATGTTCCCTCCATTGCCATTCCTTTCGATCTATTTTACAGATGCAAATACTGGTTATTTCGTTAATGATGAAATATTTAAAACACTTAATGGAGGGGGTAGCTGGATGAACCAGTATATGGGTGAGTATTCTTATACATCTGTCTTTTTTCCGGTACCTGATACTGGCTACATTGTTGGTTCAAATGGCACCATCCTTAAAACCATAAATGGCGGTATAACAAGAATAGGTAAAAAAGAGAAGTCTAATAAACTTTTTAGTTTTTATCCCAACCCAGCAAATGACAATATCACCATTTCCTCTACTTCATTAACCGGCATTACACAACTTTTAATATTCAATGTGAGTGGGGAAAAAGTAATAGAACGCCAGTTAACAAATATTGAAACCCAAATCAGCGTCAGCGCCCTGCCAGGTGGCGTTTATTTCGTAAGGCTGCAAAATGAAAAGATGGTGGAGATTGGAAAAATTGTTAAAGAATAAAAATTATAAAACTAAATCCTATGAAAATATTTATCACTTTTTTGGTTGCGCTGGTTGCAATAAACGGTGCAATGGCACAATGGGTACCACAGAACTCAGGAACAACCAATAATCTTAATTCCGTTTATTTTACGGATGCGGACAGGGGATATGCAGTCGGGGATGGGGGGATTATACTGAAAACATTTGATGGAGGAATCAATTGGAAAATGAAGAATTCAGGAACTGTATTCAACTTGCTTTCTGTTCAATTTACCGATTCCCTTACGGGGTATGTGGCAGGAGATAACAGTATTCTGTTGAAAACAATTGATGGTGGCGAAAATTGGATAAATCAGTCTATTAGTGTTTCAGCTGATTTAAGTTCCATATCCTTTCCAGCAACGGACACAGGCTATCTGCTCGGTTTTTTTTATGATTGGCAATTCAGCGATACTCTCTACACTTATATCTTCAAAACCAATAATGGTGGGAACTTATGGACAATCAGTTATCTTTATAAAACCATCGATGATGTTGGCTCCCCATATCTTAACTCAGTCTTTTTTCCTGATGTCAATACGGGCTATGCTGTTGGCGCAACAGGGAGTATGATGTATTGGCCATACTTGGTCAAAACCATAGATGGTGGAATGAACTGGACAAGTCAAACATTGGGGAATTTTGAATTCTTTCGTCTGTCATCGGCCTATTTCCTAAATACAGATACGGGTTATGTGGTTGGGTCTGGCGCCTTCAATACATTAAAAACCATAAATGGAGGAAATGATTGGACTGGATTAATTTCCAATGATTTTTATTCGCATAATTCAGTCTATTTCATTGATTCGGAACAGGGATACCTTGTGGGGGGCCAGAGTTGGTCAAATGGTAATATTATTAAGTGCACGGAGGATGGTGGCTATGTATGGACAACTCAATATTCAGATAACCTTTCCGGGAATTATCTTTTATCGGTCAATTTTGCAAATGACACAACAGGATATGCTGTTGGCTCTAACGGTGTCATTCTCAAAACCATTAATGGTGGTATAACTGTCGGTCTTGATGAGGATCACCAATCAATCAATTGTAATATTTATCCAAATCCCACAAAAGACATTATCACCATTTCCTCCCCTTCATTAAAAGGCAATACTCAGCTTTCAATCTTTAATGTCAGCGCGGAAAAAGTAATGGAAAAACTGTTAATAGATATTGAAACCCAAATGGACATCAGTGCACTGCCACGTGGAATTTATTTCTTGCGGCTGCAAAATGAAAAGGTAGTGGAGGTGGGGAAAATTGTTAAAGAATAAAAATTATAAAACTAAATCTTATGAAAAAGTTAGTATTTCTAATGTTTGCACTGGTTGCAATAAACAGTGCAATGGCGCAAGGTTGCCTGCCCGAAGGTATTACCTTTACAGAACAGGAACAGATAGATAATTTCCAAACCAATTATCCGGGGTGCACTGAAATTGAAGGGAATGTGACCATTTCATCAAATGTTAACAATCTTAATGGGTTAAGTGTAATATCTTCCGTTGGGGGTCTTGATATTTATGAAACCTATTCATTAAACAATCTGGAGGGATTGGAAAACCTGACTTATGCGGGACATATTTCTATTGAAGCTAACAACTTAACCAGCCTGTCAGGTTTGGAAGGGTTAACCTCTATTGAAGGATACTTTGCGATTAGTTCCAACAATTCCCTTTTAAACCTTTCGGGTTTAGAAAACCTGACTTCCATTGGAGGACTTTCTATATATGATAATAATTCCCTTTTAGACCTATCAGGACTCGAAAATTTAACTTCCATTGGGGGAGACCTTTATATTACTAGTAATGATTTATTGATCAGCCTGGCAGGGTTGGGCAATGTAACTTCTATAGGAGGATGCCTATTTATTGATTACAACAATTCCTTGATCAGTCTGACAGGACTTGAAAATATAAATCCGGGTTCTATCACCGGTATAAGTATCAATAACAACTATTCTTTATCAAGTTGCCATGTTGAAAGTAATTGCAATTTCTTATCCAGTCCTAATGGTTCGATTGATATATATAACAATTCAACGGGTTGCAATAATCCAACAGAAGTCGCTGACTCTTGTGGTGTTTCGCTACCATGTCTTCCATATGGCAATTATTACTTTTTTAATCAGGATGATGTAGACAATTTTCAGATAAATTATCCCGGTTGTTCAGAATTACAAGGAAATGTTTGGATCAAAGGAAATAATATTACAAATTTAACTGGATTAAGTAATGTGAATTCCATCAGTGGAAATCTAACTATAAGTTGGAACGATTCTCTGACGAATCTCGATGGTCTTGAAAACCTGGCTTCAATTGGGAGCTCCTTTTATTTAGGTGATAACCACATTCTTACAAACATCCTGGCTCTCTCAAGTTTAACTTACATTGGGCAAGACTTACGGATAGATTACAATGATATGTTAACGAGTCTTGCAGGGCTGGAAGGTTTGACTGCAATCGAAGGTAGGTTAGATTTATCTCATGACTTAAATCTCTCAAGTTTGTCAGGACTGGATAACCTGACCTTTATAGGGGATGACCTCTATATTGGAACATTGACATCTCTGATCAACCTCCAGGGACTTGAAAACCTAAGCACAATTGGAGGTTCCCTTAGTTTTGCATTTAACTCCGCACTGATCAGTCTAAGTGGCCTTGAAAATCTGGATTCAATTGGGGGGTCCCTGAAGATTCATTATTTTAACAATGCTTTGGTCAGTCTGACAGGACTGGAAAGCTTGACTTCAATAGGAGGAGATCTGGAGATAGATAACAATAGCTCTTTGAGCAGTTTGTCAGGACTGGGGAATTTGACCTCCGTCGGTGGATATCTATCTATTGGTGCAAACCATGCATTGATCAGTCTGGCAGGATTAGAAATGTTATCATCCATTGGGGGTAACCTTGAAATCAACACACCGGTGCTTTCCAGTTTGAATGCTTTAGAAAATCTGACTACCATTGGTGGCGAACTTCTTATTGCTCAGTGCCATTCATTGAACAGCTTTTCCGGACTGGAAAATTTAATGTCAATAGGGGGTGATTTAAGGATATTCTACAACCCAATCCTTACCAGTTTATCAGGGATTGATAACATTGCAGAAGGATCGATTGATAATTTATCAATTTACATGAATGCTTTACTTAGCTCTTGTGATGTCCAGAGCATCTGTGATTATCTGGCTAGTCCGAATGGATACGTTTATATTTCTGGTAACGATCCCGGCTGCAATAGCCAAGAGGAAGTGGAAGCTGCATGTCTTGTAGCGGTAAAAGAAATTAAACCAGGAAATGGAATCACAATCATTCCGAATCCCACAAACGACAAAATCACCATTTCTTCTCCTTCATTAACCGGCATTATCCAGCTTTCAATATTCAATGTAAGTGGAGAAAAAATAATAGAAAGACACCTATCAGATAATGAAACTCAAATCGACGTCAGCACGCTGCCACGTGGAGTTTATTTCGTACGGCTGCAAAATGAAAAGATGGTGGAAGTTGGAAAGATGGTTAAAAATTAAAAAACTAATCTGATGAAAAAGTTAATCATTCTAATGTTTGCGCTGTTTGCGATAAATGGTGCAATGGCACAATGGTTCCCCCAGAATTCGGGAACAACCAAACGACTTAAGGACGTTTTTTTTACAAATGTTGACACGGGTTATGTGGTTGGCAATAATGACACTGGTGATGGTGGAATTATCCTTAAAACGACCAATGGTGGAATAGATTGGATAACATTAATGATTGCGGATACATTAGAGTTCAATTCTGTTTATTTCACAGATGCCAACACAGGATATGTGGCTGGTGGTAAGCAATACTGGACTAATCCTGTAATTATTCTAAAAACCACAAATGGAGGAACCACCTGGTCAATAGTATTTAATTACTCAAATTCAAATGGAAGTGCAAGCCTGATTTCCGTTTATTTCCCTGACCCAAATACAGGTTACGCGGTTGGTAATATTATGTATACGAGTATGGGTACTTCCCCTTTCATTATAAAAACCAATGATGGGGGCGCAAACTGGACCCTAAATGATACTGTAGTAGGGGAAAAATTGAGTTCCATTTATTTTACCAGCGTTGACACCGGTTATTTGGTTGGTGAAGGTGATGACTTAGATTGGATAATCCTTAAAACTACCAATGGAGGGATAGATTGGACATCTACTAATTCTGGGGTGCAATGGAATTATGCTGGTTTATCTTCAGTTTTTTTTCCTGACGCAAATACAGGTTATGCTGTCGGTAGGAATGGTTGGGAAAGTGGACTAATCCTTAAAACCACCAATGGCGGAACAGATTGGATCGAACAGTCATCAGGAATAAGCCAATTATTAAGATCCGTCTATTTTAATAATGCGGATACAGGTTATGTGGTTGGTGGTGTGTCTATCTATAATACCACCGATGGGGGAACAAATTGGATCGAACAATCATCAGGAATAAGTCAAGGATTAAATTCAGTTTATTTTATTAATGCGGGTACAGGTTATGTGGTTGGTGGGAACGGTACAATCCTAAAAACTACCAACGGAGGACTGACGGGTTTAAATGAAATTAGTTATTTTTCCGAATTTCTTAATATTTATCCCAATCCTTCAAACAACAAAATCACCTTTTCCTCCCCTTCATTAACCGGCAATACCCAACTTTCAATATTCAATGTGAACGGAAGCAAAGTGATTGAAATGCAGTTAAACGATAATGAAACTCAAATAGACATCAGTGCCCTGCCACGGGGAGTTTATTTCGTGCGGTTGCAAAATGAAAAGATGGTGGTGGTAGGGAAAATGATAAAACAATAGATAGTTCCGGGTTCCTGGATTTGTGTTCTGAGAAAGAAACATGAATCCTGAACCCAAGACGTTGAACTTTGAACATCGAACTTTGAACTTAAAATTATGCTCCGAACACTCATCATAGACGATGAATACCACATCAGGGATACGCTTACAAAATTGACCAGTCTTTTCTGTCCTGAGGTTCATATTGTGGGGGAAGCTTCCTGTGTAATAGATGGAATAAAAAAAATACTGGAATTGCATCCTGATCTGGTGTTTCTGGATATCAACATGAAAGATGGTACAGGTTATAAGTTGCTTCATTCGGTGCACCCTGTTCGCTTTAAGGTAATTTTCATATCTGCTTTTGATAAAAAAACCATACATGCATTCAAACTCAGCAGCATGGCATACTTGCAGAAACCTTTCCATCCAGCTGAGATTATTGAAGCCATTAAACAGACAGCGCTTATTGAAGCAAAAGATTTTGATAAGTATCTTGAAGCTTTGGAAGTGAATGCACGGGATTGTGTTTATTGAGTAGCGAATTCAACTTTATTTTAACTTCGGGCTACTTTTTAATATATGGATGGGTTATCTTTGAATTTTATAGCTTATTGATGAAGATCCGAAACATAAACAAGAAGGGGCCTCTTTTTTGATTTACTTATTTGAGATAATCGATAATATCAAAATAAGAAGCCGAATTAAACAGGGTATTACAAAATCATTAATAGAAAGTTTCGATTCAAATTTATACTATCTGTCAGCACTTTATGGAATTATAATTTCGGATGGTGATTTATTTAAGAAATTTGTTGAAGCAGCAAAACCATCACTTACTAGAACATCTTTTAAATCAGTATTTTCCGGAATACCTGACAGACTTAATTATAATCTAAACATGCTTCTAAATCTATGTTATAAATATAATATTGATTTAAACGAAAAGTTGTTTGAAGATTTTAGAGGGATAAGTCATTATTATGATTGGTTACTAAACATGAAGGAATTTGATTACAAATTATTTAATCCAAAATGGGCTAATGAATATTTAACAATATACTATGCTCAAGAAATAAAGAAGTATCCCATTATTAAGATGAAGATTTGTGAATACCTAAAAACTAACAAAGACCCTCAACTTGAGAGAGATTATATTGAATTGTATTGTTAGGAGAATTAATTATTATATATATTAATTACTGATTTACAAAGAAGTCTGCAAGGTCAAGTCCTTCTCTTCTTTGCTCAATCGTTGCATATCTTTCGATGTAGTCAGAAACTTCTTTGTGTAAGTTGATATCGGCGGCTTTTTTAAGCCAATAGTTATATGCACCAATATCTGGAAAAGCTACTACCCTCCTACCCTTTAGTACATTGAGTTTGGAGGACTTGAATTCGTTAAGGTTTCCTGCTGCGAGCCGTCAGCAAAAAATGATAAACTCTTTATGTTTTTGTAGGATTTCCAAATTGTAACAAAAAAAGAAGTAATATTTTGCGATAAGTATCGAAATTCACTACCTTGCGCAAAAAATTACTCTCATGAAGAATACAAAAGGAAATCAAAGTCTCGAATCATGGGTAGAGGAGCAGCTTTCCAGAGGTAAGTATACATTTTCTTTAAATACATTAAGAAAATCATCCCCGGATCAATCTGATACAGCTACCAAGTTTGCCCTGAAACGTCTGAGTGATAAAGGTAAAATCCTATCCATCTACAAAGGGTATTACCTCATCATCCCACCCCAATACTCAACCAGGGGTATACTGCCTACCTCGCTCTTTCTGGATCCATTTATGCAGTTCTTACAAAGACCATACTATTTGGCCTTATTAAACGCGGCAGCTTATCATGGGGCGTCTCATCAGCAACCACAGGAGTTCTTCGTGATAACCAACTTTCCGGTACTCAGATCAACGCAGAAAAAGGGAATGAGGATAAACTACATCAGCATTAAGAACATTCCTGCAAGCCTGCTGGTGCAAAAGAAAACAGAAGCAGGTTATATTAACATATCCAACCCTGTGCTTACAGCTACTGATTTGATTCATTTTGAAAAACGTATTGGTGGGATTAACCGGGCAGCTTCGGTGATTAATGAATTAGCAGAATCAATCAAACCTGGAGATTTTAGTGCCGAATTGATTGCGCATGCATCAGTCTCAGCCATGCAAAGGTTAGGATATATACTAGAGTTTGCCTGTTCTCAGGAAAACTTAGCCGATCATCTTTTTGAATCACTTAAGAACAATCAAATCAAATTTTTCAGGATTCCCTTGAAAGCTTCGCAGAAAGCGATCAACTATCCCACGGATAATAGATGGAAAGTAATTGTAAACACCGAGATAGAAATTGACGAATGATTCCACAAGCATTTATAACGGAATGGAGTAATATAACTCCATGGCAAACAAACGAACAGGTCGAGCAGGATTTGGTTATAAGTCGTGCCCTTGTTGAGATTTTCTCAGATGATTGGTTATCCAAAAGTCTGGCCTTTAGAGGGGGCACAGCCTTACATAAGCTCTACCTTTCTCCACAACCAAGGTACTCAGAGGATATAGACCTAGTACAAATACGGGCAGAACCCATCAAAGAAACAGTGTTACGACTGCAAAAAAGCTTATCCTTTTTAGGTGAAGCCTCAATAAAGCAACGCAAAGATGGGATACAGCTTAAATTTCACTTTGAATCAGAGTTTGCTCCGGTACAGATGTTGCGATTAAAGGTAGAGGCAAACACCAGAGAACACTTTTCTGTGCTTGGTTATCATGAAGTTCCTTTTGAAGTAGTTTCCTCTTGGTTTACCGGAAGGTGTAAACTGACTACATATCGACTTGAAGAACTTCTGGGGACTAAACTAAGAGCTCTTTACCAACGTAAAAAGGGAAGAGACCTTTATGACATGTATATTGCGCTAACCAAGGAACCAGGACTTGATAATGAGGCTGTGATCAAATCATACCGCAGCTATATGGACTTTTCTCAGGGAATCTCGCCAACGCAACGGCAATATATATTGAACATGGAATCCAAGATAAATGACCCTGAGTTTTTAGGTGACACGAATGCTATATTGAGGCCGGAAGTTATTTATAATCCACAAATAGCGTATGAATTGGTTAAAAGGGAGTTGATTGAAATGATTTAATACATTGTTTCATATGGTGTTGGTTTACATATTGGGTTCTATTTTACAAAAAATCAGCGATATCCAATCCTTCTTTTCTTTGTTCATCAGTAGCATGGATTTCGAGATAGTTGCTTATATCAACCTTAAAGGAAAAAGTTGAAGCTTTTTGCTGCCAACGGTCGTATGCGCCCAGGTCGGGAAAAGCAACGACACGTCTACCCAACAGTATTTCAAGCTTTGATTGCTTAAACTCATGCAAACTGCCGGTAGCAAGCCACAAATAACAAGGGAGTTTACCAATGGCAATTACGGCTGTCTTTTCGCTTTCCACCAATGCAACAGGCGTTGAGGAGTCGGCAGAAAGGATGTGTTCTCCGAAAAGGCATTGTTTGAGATTGAAGGTATTGGCTGATTTAAGCTCGGGGTGAACCGCATGGATCCAGTTTGTTGGTTTATGTTTGTTACGGTGACCGGTTTGCGGATTATAGGAAATGAGTTTACCTGTACGTACATTGTTCCCAACATCTATTTGCCAAAAAATGGTGTATGTTGATCCATAAATATAGTATGTTCCAATTTGGTAAAGATTTAATAGGTGTTGCACTACCTCCGGCTGAAAAATTGTGTTTAAATAGGTAACAAAATGGTTGCCATTATAATTTGTAATGGAGTTATCCAATATACTGGCAGGTACTTTTGAAAATATGCTACCCTCCTCCCCCTTTTTTGAGATTATTTTTTTATAATTATCTGGTCTTTTTTCAGGTAACTTTTCACGACGTGGTGCATCAGGATTATCATTGAAATACTGTTTCGGACTGTAGTGATATCCGCAGTTATTAGCCCTGTTGCAAATACCTACATGATCTGCAAGATATTCACCGGTTATGGTATCGATATACCTTGTAAACTGATTAGTTTGTTTGCATGACGGACATGTAAATCTTGAATTTCTTCCGTTGTATTTTTCGAGCATAAAAAGATACATTGCTACTCCCTTTCTGTTTTTATGATTTTTATGGATATGGTTAGAGTCATGATATTTAATGTGTTATATTGTGTGTGCGTTAATCTGCACCTTTTCTCACTCCACCTAAAAATGTTTTGTTTTTGCTACATTTGCTACATTTGCTACATTGAACATTATTTTATCTGCTTTGAGCAGTAGATTAAATGACCAACTGTGGTACGGTGAAAACTGAATTTCCGTCCTTCCAAATGCTTTTTGAAAACACGGTTGCTGAATGCCATATAATTGTTGTCGCGGCAAAAGAATTTGTATTCAGTATAAATCTCCTTTAATGGCATTGTATTATTAATATCGGGGGCATAACCAAATTCTTCTAGAAACAGGAAGCATGTATCAGCTTCATCTTTATATTGGCGAATCTGATTTTCGACAAGGGAGCTGTGAGTAAACTTATGGTTTACCGTAAGTCGTTTAAGTCCCTCAAGCACCCAATTAAGAACACCGGGTAGTTCTTTGTCGATTATTTTATATGCCAGGCTTTTGTCTTGTTCGTTTTCGGGTATTATAACATCGAAGGGGATAATCAGAAACCTGCGGAAATAGGCATTACTATGTTCAACATCACGCGGAAGTTCGTTTGTATTAAAAATGAACTTAGCATAATTTTCAAGAATAAAAGGTTGTCCGTATGGCAACCTTGCTTCAATTGGTTCGCCGGAAACCAGCTGTTTAAAAAATGCGGTATCGAGCTTGCGGTTTATTTCCGAAGCATAGTTTACAAGCTTATTGCCGATCATAGCGCGGTAATAACCGTTTTCATCGGTAAGCTTGGCAAGCGAGTAGTTTGAAACATTTTCACGACTAAGCAGGGCATTAATAATATCAAAGAAGACGCTTTTACCATTGGCACCTGCTCCATACAGCAGTATTGTTTTTTCCAGTTTAAGCAATGATGAGGGGATGAACACATAGCCAATGTATTTACTCAGTATATTTTGTAATTCAACATGAGGAAGTACCCTGTTGAGGTATCTCATAAACAGAGGTGCGGCAGCCATGGGATCATACCGGAAAGGTAATTGGTATTTTAAGAAATCACCGGGGCAGAAGCTCCGGAGAGTAACCGTTTCCGGAGAAAGCTCAAGTGTACCATTAACAAGGTTTATAAGAGTACTGTTTGTTCGGCCTGCAGGTGCGGGCAGGTCAGCAACAGCGAAGAATTGAGAGAGAAGCTTTTTGCGGAAATCGAAATGCCGTGACCGGAGCAGCTGCACCCCCAGCTTATGACTTACTTTGCCGAGAAACTGCATGAATTCATCATCGTTAAGATGATACCAGTATGCACCGTTGTATATGTACGAGAATCCGTTGTGTCTGCAAATATTCCATGAGTTTTTTGTTGCAAGATCCATGGTGGCATCAATTGAAATAACAACAAGCTGCCAAATGGGAACATCACCGGTATGGTCAACTCCTGATATCTCGCGAATATCGATCTCTTCAACTTTTTCAAGGAGTTTATCGAGAAGGCCGCTATGAGGCACGAATGACGGAAGTATCCTTTTTTTGATGTCGCTTACTACACCTTCTTTAGTAATACCGCTATCTTCCATAGCGTTTCAGCTTAAGGGATTCATCGATATAATGATCATCGAGCATCCTCTGTATATCCTTTACTTTAATGTAAACTTTACCATGTATTTTACTGCCAGGCAACAAGTTCTGCTGACGATAAAACTGTAAAGTGCGTTTTGAAATACGAAGTACCTGGCAGGTTTCCTGTAAATCCAGCCATTCGTTACGCATGTTTTTAACTGCAGGATTGATCTGTAAGGTTTTGCTGATCTCCTCAAGTTTTTGCATGATGATTTCTATAGTTTCTTCGTTTAATATGCTCTCTTCCATGATTTTTTTTATTGATAAACAACATGACAAAACTATAGCAGTGCGGAAACGAAGTCAATATGCAATGATTGTGTAAGGTGTTGTAACGTTTTGTTAATCAGAAAGAAAAAAAATAATATTTTATGTAATGATGGTGGAAAAAGGATGAAAACAATAAATAGTTACAGCAATAAGGTGATAACAGGAGAAAATAGTTCACAACCTTGTGCAATGATTGCAACTCTAATAAATTAGTATCTGGATCAAAAGTGATTCAACCAGGTATGATATCATTTGTTTTGTTTCCGGAGTTCTTTGTTTACGACGTTAAGCATGCTAATAATAGCATCCCTGGTAAATTCAAGATCGCTCTTGTTTGGTTTATAAATCATATTCCGGACATATTCGGAACATATTTCCCCTGATCTGGATGTAATGAACATACGGGATATTTTACGTGAAAGCTCAGCGGTATTTGGTTCATTCAACAATCCGCCAACACGATTAACTACGTAAATAAATGCACCGAAATTAGATGTGGTTACATTAATGTTCATTTTGTTATCCTCATTTGTAATATTTTGATTTGTGTTAGAATATTTAATAAACATTCCGGAAATTTCAACATTTTGTTTTAGCTCATCAAAAGTATTAATGACCAATTCATAAATCTTTTTACATGCAAGATATTGCAAGTGTTGGAATTTAGCAACATGTATGCGAGGCCCGCGTTAATACCATCCGTAAACAACGGGTTGAGCATGTCAGACACAATATGTTTTTTGTCAATTCTTTCATATACAATGCTTGCGGTGTTATCAGCATGTATTATTGCAAAAAGCGCCAGTATCTGCTTTAATTTAGTACAAAGAGGCAGAAGGTCTTTCATAACACTACCGGGTGATCCCGATTCAGCCTTGTATATATCAAGATGATGATTAAAATGACTGATAATTTTGATGGTATGGTTCTCATAAGTATGATGATCATTGAAACTATTAAATGAGAACAGGTAGAAGGAGGAGGTAACCGGAGATTGAAACAAGCGGTGTTTATAATTGCCAGCGTCCATTAGGTTAGCAATGCAGAACTCAATGTCAGTATTTTCGAGTTCGCCATGGATAATATCCATTAAATTTTGATAATTGTTCATCTATATATTTTTGGGGAATATTTATCAGAATATAAATGCTGCAAGAAGCAACTATTGACAACACTTTGGTTCATTACCAGAAATTAAGTACGATTTTGGATAAGATTATAATTCAATTAGATTAAGATTTACTGATATTGGTTGTCTGCTTACGAGCAATTTAACAAATTTTAAGATTTGGATTATGACGATTGAAGTTGATAGTGGGATGAGGTGAAAATTTATACTAAAATAAATTCTTAATAGTAACTAACTAAGCCTCTCAGATCAACAAAAATACTACCTTAAAAAAATTAGATAAATCTGGTGAATACTGTAATAAAATAATATATATTTGTTGTGTTAAAACAACATAAATGTGAAATAAATAATATAATGATGGATGTACACAACAATAAATGGGTGGCCATGAGCGATCATGCTATTGTTAAAGAAATAGGAGCATTTCTTAAACATCATCGAATAGCACAAAACCGTACACAAAAGGAAATTGCTGAAAAAGCAGGAATAAATCGTACTACACTAAGTTTGCTTGAAAGCGGTGAAGTTGTAAAACTATCCACATTGATAAAGGTACTGAGAATCCTTGATCTGTTGTATATACTTGACGTTTTTAATGTAAAGGAAGAGATAAGCCCTATTGAATACGCCAGATTGAAAAAGAGCAAGAGGTTAAGGGCAACCTCAAAAAGTGAAAAATCAACTAATGATAATAAATCGGAATGGTAGATGTTGCAGAAATAACAATATGGGGAGAACTGGCAGGAGCAGTAAGGTGGGATGAAACAATGCAGCTGGCCAGTTTCCAGTACGGAAATGATTTTCTGGCTAAAAATCTGGATTTGTCACCAATAAAAATGCCTGTCAGCAATGGTAACAGGATATACAGTTTTCCTGAATTGTTACGATCTGGGAACACCGTGGAAAATGCATTTAACGGGTTACCGGGGCTGCTATCAGATTCCCTGCCAGACAAATACGGAAACAGTTTGATCGACTCGTGGCTTTCCCAGCAAGGAAGATCACCACAATCAATGAACCCAGTTGAGAAATTGTGTTTTATCGGAGCTCGCGGCATGGGAGCTTTGGAATTCCGGCCGGCGATATTTAAGAGGTCGAAAAATACATTTGCCATTGAAGTAGACAGCCTTGTACAGCTATCAAATCAGATACTTAATCAGCGTGAATCATTTTATACTAATCTCAGTAATAATGAGAAAGAAGCTATGAAGCACATAATTAAGGTTGGAACATCTGCCGGTGGAATGAGAGCAAAGGCAATAGTAGCATACAACGAGAAAACAGGTGAGGTCAGGTCAGGACAAACACGTGTGCCTAAGGGATTTGAGCACTGGTTGCTTAAGCTGGATGGAGTTAATGAAAATCAATTAGGGGTCCCGAAAGGTTATGGGCGTATTGAAATGGCATATTACCTGATGGCACTGGATTGTGAAATAACAATGATGAAAAGCAGGTTGCTGGAAGAGAATGAACGGGCACACTTCATGACTATGCGTTTTGACCGTGAAGGAAGCGATATAAAACATCATATACAAACATTTTGTGGTATACAACACTTTGACTATAACGATGTGGTTAGTTACAGCTATGAACAGCTATTTCAAACTATGCGGATGTTGCGGTTGGATTATTCACAGGCTAAACAAATGTTCAGAAGGATGGTGTTTAATGTTGCAGCAAATAATTGTGACGATCATACAAAAAACTTCGCATTCAGGCTCAGGCAAAATGGTGCATGGGAGCTGGCCCCTGCCTATGATGTTTCTTACTCATATGACCCAAAAAGTATATGGGTCAGCCAGCATGCACTTAGTATTAACGGTAAGAGAAAAAATATTTCAAAAGACGACCTGGTAGTTGTTGGAAAACAGATGAACATAAAAAAGTCGGAGAGTATTATTAAACAGATTTCTGAGGTAGTAAATAAATGGCCGGACTATGCTGACGAGACAAAAGTAAGTAACTCTCAGAGAGATACAATATCATCGACTTTGATGCTATTATGATACCAGGAATTAAAGAAATAGGATGTGACTTAAGTGATGGAAAAAAGTGATTTTTTACTATTGACAAAGAACAAAAATTTTATATCTTTACAAATGAAAAAAAGAGTTCCTAAAAATATGGGGTAGAGAGTTAGGCGGTGTCCCTTAAAAACCGTTCTTCGTAGTAACCACATATTTAACGATATAGGAGTGTAAGGTCGAATCCCGCCCTCTCCGCCAATTTACTATGCAGAAATTTAAATAATCAAAACAGTTTTTTATTAACTTGCGGGCTAAATAAATTATCATAGTTAGAGTTCATAATTTACAACGATCGAACCCTCCTACTCCACTTTGTGCTACTGATAATGCTCAGGCAACACACTGTTTACGAATCCGGCGGGCATACAATCGAATAGATAACAACATAAACCATGAATTTTGAATTAACTGAAGAGCAACAATTAATCCGTGAAACAGTTCGTGATTTTGCTGAACGTGAAATTAAACCTGTAGCAAAAGAATTAGATGAAAAGGCAGAGTTCTCGTTTGATCTCACAAAAAAAATAGGCGAACTGGGATTGTTTGGCATGTATGTGCATGAAAAATACGGCGGACAGGGTCTTGATACCATGTCGTACATAATAGCCGTTGAAGAGCTTGCCCGTGTTGATGGCTCACAAGCCGCTACCCTTGCTGCCCATAATTCGCTTGGAATTGGCCCATTGTTTGATTACGGTTCCGAAGAACAAAAACTTAAATATCTGCCACAGCTTTGTACTGGAGACGCTCTTTGGAGTTTCGGCCTTACTGAAGCAGGTGCCGGCTCCGACTCAAGAGGTACTAAAACAACTGCCGTGCTCGAGGGAGATGAGTGGGTAATAAACGGCTCTAAAATTTTTATCACAAACGCATCGGTTGATATATCAGTGGGATGTACTGTACAAGCAGTTTCGGGTGAAAAAGATGGAAAAAAAATATTCACAACAATTATTGTTGAGAAAGATACCCCTGGATTTAAACGTGTTCCCATGCATGGAAAAATGATGTGGAGAGCATCGGATACTGCCGAATTATTTTTTGATGATGTTAGAGTTCCTAAGGAAAATCTTCTCGGAAAAGTAGGCGAAGGTTCACATATTATGCTTCATACTTTAGATGGCGGCCGACTATCAATTGGTGCAATGGGACTTGGTTGTGCCCAGGGTGCTTTTGAGCTAGCACTTGCCTATGCAAACGAACGGAAACAATTCGGCAAACCCATTTCAAAATTTCAAATAAATGCCTTTAAGTTAGCCGACATGGCCATGAAAATTGAACTCGCACGCAACCTGCTTTACAAAGCCTGCTGGCTGAAAGACGAAGGAAAACCATATACCAAGGAAGCTGCAATGTCGAAGCTATATTGCTCCGAAGTTGCCAAAGAAGTTGCAGATGAAGCCGTGCAAATACATGGTGGCTATGGTTTGATGAAAGATTATGATATCGAGCGCTTTTATCGCGATCAGCGATTATTGCAAATTGGTGAAGGGACTTCTGAAATTCAGAGACTGGTGATTTCAAGATTAATAGGGTGTTAACAAAGTTAGCTTATAGTTGTAATAACGTAAAATAACAAATGACAAGCATTAAATTTCAAAAAAATAACAATGATCAAAAATTCAATGATCAAAACAGTTTCGGAAATTTGACATTTGGAATTTGTTTGTGATTTGTTTTTTTTGGTTGGTGGTTCATTTTTAAATATTATACATATGAATAAAGTAGTGAAAAATGCAAATGAGGCAATAAAGGGAATGCAGGATGGGCAAACTTTTATGCTTGGCGGATTTGGTTTAAGTGGTATTCCTGAAAACACTATAAAAGCTCTTGTGGAGTCAGGGTTAAATGATTTAACCTGTATTTCGAATAATGCCGGAGTGGATGATTTTGGGCTGGGACTACTGCTTAAAAAACATCAGATTAAGAAAATGATTTCATCATATGTTGGTGAGAATAAAGAGTTTGAGCGACAGCTTCTTTCAGGCGAATTAGAAGTAGATTTAATTCCTCAAGGCACATTAGCTGAACGGCTTAGAGCCGGTGGAGCTGGAATCCCTGCTTTTTATGTACCCGCAGGTTACGGAACTGAAGTAGGTGAAGGTAAGGAATCACGTGAGTTTAATGGGAAAATGCATTTGCTCGAATTTGCCCTTACCGCCGATTTTGCAGTAGTAAAAGCCTGGAAAGGAGATACGATGGGCAACTTGATTTATAGGGAAACAGCTAATAACTTTAATCAAGCCATGGCTACGGCAGGTAAAATTACAATTGCCGAAGTTGAAATATTAGTTCCTGCCGGCGAACTTAATCCTAATGAGATTCATACGCCCGGAATATATGTTCAAAGGATATTTCAGGGAGTGAATTATGAGAAAAGAATTGAGTTTGAAACGGTAACTGAGTAATTATGTTGTAAAAAACTAAAATTAGAAAAAATGAGTCTAGATAAAAATGGAATAGCAAAACGGATTGCACAAGAGTTGAAAGATGGTTATTATGTAAATCTTGGCATCGGAATCCCAACATTGGTTGCCAATTATGTTCCCGAAAATATAGAAGTTGTACTACAATCAGAAAATGGATTATTGGGTATTGGACCATTCCCGAAAAAAGGAGAAGCTGACCCGGATCTGATAAATGCCGGAAAACAGACAGTTACAACAATCCCCGGTTCTTCTTTTTTCGATTCTTCACTTAGCTTTGCAATGATACGAGGTGGTCATGTTGACCTAACCGTACTGGGCGCTTTTGAAGTAACCGACAAAGGAGATATCTCTTCATGGAAAATTCCCGGTAAAATGGTAAAAGGAATGGGAGGAGCAATGGATTTAGTAGCAGCAGCTAAAAACATTATAGTAGCAACAACTCATACCGACAGAAATGGAGAACCTAAACTTAAAACAAAGTGTGACCTGCCTTTAACCGGTATAAATTGCGTAAAAACAATTGTAACAGATTTAGCGGTGATAGAAGTAACCGATAAAGGTTTTAAACTCTTAGAAAGAGCACCGGGTGTAAGCGTTGAAGAAATTGTGGAGAAAACAGGCGCTCCTCTTATTGTGGAAGGCGATATTCCGGAAATGAAATTGTAGTTTGAGAATAAGCCTGGATGTAAGCGTGTTCGCTTACATTTTTACAATATTATATTTGCAGGCTCGATGCGAGTGTCCTCCCTTGCATTATTATTAAACACTATCCCGTTTTGTGCGGACGCTTAAAACAGGGTCATGGTTTAAATATCTTTAAAAATACTTTGGAACTTTTTAGGACAGCAACATGGGTTTTACGTTCTTACTGTTATGAAGGATGGTAAAGTCCTGTCAAAAAAAAATATCATTAATTAATTTACCAATTAATTTAAACTCAGTATAAACTAACAAATGTAGATGTTTATATGTGTTGTATTTGTATTTTTACGATTCATTCTTAAACATATCTATAATGAAAAAAACACTCTTAATTTTCGCATTATTTGTTGGAATTATAACAATTGGTTTTTCCCAACAAACTTATTCCCCTTATTTTAAAGTTGCCGATTTTGATACAGGCATTGCCGATGTTACTACAAAAGTTAAAGACGCAATTAAGGCTGGAGGCTTTGATGTAATTGGAGAATATCACCCTGGTGAAAACGATAACCTTTATGTGATTTGTTTTACAAACAAAATGTTAAGCGATTTAAGTCTTGAATTTAACGATCGCGGAGCACTTGCCAGCGTGCTAAAGGCAGGTATTATTAAAAAAGATGGTATAACAACCTTAAGTATTATTAATCCTGAATATATGTTTTTGGCATACTGGGGTAATCAACTTGATGGCCATGAAGCCCAATTAACTAAAATGTCTGAGGAAGCCAAAGCTGTTTTTTCAACCATTGGCAAACTAACCCCCTTTGGTGGCACTCTTGAAAAAGAAGAACTCGTAGATTATCATTACAAAATAATGATGCCTTATTTTACCGATCCTGATGATCTTGAGGATTATTCGTCGTTTGAAGAAGGGCTTAAAATTATTAGAACAAATTTAAGCGAAGGAAAAGGAAATACAGTAAAAGTATATGAGCAAGTTTTTGTTGATAAAAAAGTAGCTGTTTTTGGAGTTGGCTTATTAAATAAGGAAGAAGGCGAAGCACATTTTTTACCAATAGTTGGTGAAGATCACATAGCAAATTTACCTTATGAAATTATATTACAAGGTACTGAAGCCACTATGCTTGCTGGAAAATACCGTATTGCACTATACTGGCCGGAGCTCACAATGGGCACTTTTATGAAAATTATGAGTACGCCGGGTGAAATAGAAGATACCATGGAGGGTTTGTGCGAGAAGGACTAATACTTTTTGCTTTGCACTTTTTTAAATAAAATGCATTGGATAATGATACCAACCTTTTAACCACACTAATTTTCTACCAAAAATAAATCCCAAAAAAACTTGACATTTGCTTTTTTTGTTCTATATTTGTAGAGTTAATTTTATAAATGAAGAACAATATGCAATTACCCAATGCCGAAGAACAAATAATGAAGTACCTCTGGAAGCTCGAAAAGGCTTTTATGAAGGATATCCTTAATGAGTTTCAAAGTCCTAAACCTGCCACAACTACTGTTGCCACCTTATTAAGAAGAATGATTGATAAGGATGTTGTGGGTTATACTCAATACGGTAAAAGAAGGCAGTATTACCCAAAAATCAAAAAATCAGAATATTTCGCATCACATATAAATGGACTGATCCATAACTTTTTCAACGACTCTGCATCCCAGTTTGCATCTTTTTTTACTTCAGAAACAAACCTGAGTGAAAAGGAGCTTGAGGAATTAAGGGACATTGTAAATAAACGAATCAAGAATAAAAAATAGCGAAAATGGCTGAATATATTATTAAAGTATTTTTTTGTCAGGTTATTTTATTCCTGTTTTATCACTTTTCCCTTGCAAGAGAAAAGATGCACCAATTTAACAGATACTACCTGATCTTCTCATTGTTGTTTTCGGTTATCATTCCCATGATTAAAATTCCGGTTTATTTTCCTACTGCTGTCAATTTCTTATCAATAATATTTCCTGGAAACAGTGTCGAGCTTTATAATATTGAACCATCAATAATTGCCGAAGATAAAGCATCGTTTCCTTTTTCAGCATGGTTAACAGGTTTCTATATTTTGGCTTTGCTTATATTTACTATTCGTATGATACGAAATTTATTCCTAATAAACCTGGTTGCGATGGTTTACGAAAGAATTGAATTCAATGGATACGAAATAATATTAGCGGAGAGCAATATACTACCTTATTCATTTTTAAAAAGGATTTTTGTTAATCGAAGTGATTATGAATCCGGCAAAATTAGTGATGAGTTATTAATGCACGAGTTGTATCACATTCAGCAGCGACATTCTATTGATGTTATTTTAGCCGAAATTATCCAGACATTATTCTGGTTTAATCCTATTCTGATTCTCCATAATCGGGCTATCCGGCTAAACCATGAATACCTGGCTGATAATGCTGTAGTTAATAATCAGGTTAAATTGTGTGATTACCAGAAGGTACTGATTGATGCTGTATCAAAAAACAATCTTTTGCCGATTACTAGTGGATTCAGTGCGACCTGGACAAAAAAGCGGTTAATGATGATGTCAAAAAACAGATCGGTGTTTTCATCATCTTTTAGAATATCATTGGCAATACCAATAATTTTTCTTATAGCTGTGAGTTTCATGTGTAGTAGTGCAAGCGACCTGGCAAAATCGAAAAGGGAACTTATAGCTATTTTTAATAATTATCCAAACTTTTATGGAAGCTGGGAAGGTACCGGACGATTCAACAATATCAGCCTAAATGATGAGGTGGGAAAATTCCCCGTTAAAATAACAGTTAAGGATGATAAAACAATTGAAGCTACAGTGGGTGACGCATTCCTTTATGATATTAATATACTAAAGGTAAGGTATGGAATCGAAATTCAGGCTATGTTGAGCCAGCCGGTTAGGGAAAATGAAAAGATAAATAAAGATCGCATAATACTTTTGTGGGTACTTCCTGAAATTGATACGAATAAAGTAGATGTTGATATTCATTTAAAAAACAACTTTTTTTTCGATGCATTCATGAATGTAGGAGGTGTAATACTAACAAAATCGGAACATCATTCGGATGAGTAATATATAAATTTAAACTTTACTGCTATGAAAAAAATTGTAACGTTAACTTTCATCTTCTCAATTTGCTCGTTGTTTATTCAGGGTCAATCCATTGAATTGTTGTTTACTGGCGATAATAATGGTAATCATGTTACACTCGACAGCATCTACATTAAAAACCTGACCCGGGAAGGAGATACTATGCTGTATGCTCCTGACAGTTCCTTCACTTTATTGTTTGTAGGTCTTGATGAATTTCAAGCAAATACCGATGGTGCAATCAGATTATCTGGAAATTTCCCGAATCCATTTATTGACAAAACAGAGTTTAATCTTTTTGTCAGTCAGGGTGGCATCTTAGACATCAAAGTTTTCAATCTGCTGGGTAAACATGTTGCTCAATTTCAACGAAATATCGATGAAGGAACACATCATTTCTCATTTATTCCCGGGGGTGAACAAGTTTACATATTGTCAGCCACTTCCAATGGACTAACGAGCAAAATCAAGCTGTTTTGTACATCTGTTGAGAAACGGGCTTGCAGGATAAACTACCTTGGAAATGATTTTAAAAACAATGAACTAAAATCATCGGCCATAGTTGATGATTTTGCTTTTGAACTGGGTGATAAACTACTCATGGTTGGGTATGGTGAATCCATAGAGTCCGGAATGTTGGATTCACCCGAGGAATCAACAACTTATACATTTCAGTATGCAACCAATATTCCATGTATTGGAACGCCAACTGTGGATTATGAAGGGCAAATATACAATACTATTCAAATTTTAAGTCAGTGCTGGCTCAAGGAGAACCTGAACGTGGGAAATAAAATCAATTCACCCGAAGTCCCTACAAACAACGATACAATCGAAAAATACTGTATGGGAAATGCTGAATATTACTGTGATATTATGGGAGGACTATATTACTGGAATGAAATGATGCAGTACACAATTACAACCGGAGGGCAGGGCATTTGCCCTGAAGGCTGGCATATACCGGATGATATGGATTGGCAGCTATTGGAGGGCGCTGTTGACAGCGTATATAAAATAGGAAATCAGGAGTGGCAGAATAACAATTGGAGAGGTACTGACGCAGGCGGAAATCTGAAACAATCAGGTACATCATTATGGGAGCCACCAAATAACGGTGCAACTGATGCTTTTGGTTTCACCGCTCTTCCGGGAGGATATTTTGTGCAGGGTGAATTTTGGGGCCCCGGTTACAAAGGTTATTTCTGGAGTTCCGAATACATAGGAAAATATTACCGTAATATGGATTGGAACCAATCCCTAATAAACAGACAACCCCTGAGTGGATCTAGTGGTGTAGCCTTTTCTGTTCGCTGTGTTAAAAATTAAGAAAATATAATATGGAAAAAGAAAGCAATTTATTATTGGCAAAATATCTTCGTGGTATAGCTAGATATACGTTACTTGTTGTACTTGTTCTTGTGTTTATTTTCGCGCTTCTATCCGGCTCGGGCGATTACGGAGGCGGTTTAAAGGGGATTCTTTATAACAGCCCAAATGCCTTGCCATGGTTCATTTTATTGATCGTGCTTTTTGTTGCATGGAAATGGGAACTTGTTGGGGGTATCTTAATTACACTGATAGGTATGGCTGCAATGTATTTTTTTAATTTCCGGGGACCCAACTTTTTCTGGTTTACTTTTTTCCTGTGTTTGGGTATCATTATTTTCGGGTCATTCTTTATCATAAGCTGGTATCTTGACCGAAAAGCAAAAAATTATCCGGAAGTGGCTGATTAACTTTGACTGTTTTTTACTGACAAAAAAAGTGGATACCAGCAACCACTCAAAAAAACAGGCCTGCCCCGTTCAGGCATTCTTAGCGGGGGCGACACCGAAAAGCCATACGAGTAGGACAAAATTAAAAACTAAAATAAAATGAAAAAATCAATCAAAGTATTTCATTGGTTACCGCGGGTTATCTGCGTTCTCGCCATTCTGTTTATAAGCTTATTCGCAGCCGATGCTTTTGCGCCCGGGCTTACCATCTGGCAACAACTTGCTGCTTTCTTCATCCATCTCATTCCATCCTTTGTATTACTGGCCTTGCTTATTGTTGCATGGAAATGGGAAAAAATCGGTGGTATCATCTTTATAGTACTAGGACTCGGGATGAGCCCTATCATCTTTCAGCACAATTACAATATGAACAACTCCATTGGCATGAGCATCGGCATCATCCTAACGATTACTTTTCCATTCGTTGTTGTGGGAATTCTTTTTATTGTGAGTCATTTTCTGAAGAAAAAGAATCTTCTTAAAAACCATACTGTTTAAATAAAAACCAAACAATTTCATATCATGAGTTTACAGCAAGTGAATGTCAGTGACTCATTAGAAAGATAAGTAATAATTTAAAAATAAACTCGTATGAAAACAAAAAATGTAACTAAAATAATCGGGGTTATTATTGCAATAATCTTCTTCTGCGGGTGTTCAGGATTGAGCAAAATTGCACTTGAAAAATTTATTTCAGGAAAACAAAAAGTGCTTGTATGCCCGGTTCATATCCTTTCTAATCAAGAAAGTACATACGACACAATTATGGCTAAAAAAATAGCGGCTTATATCAACGACAAGAAATATGCTGATGCCAGTGTAACTCAATTATGTCCACCTCCCAACAATGAATGGAGAGCTGATGAAGCCAAAATGTTGACTATCAGCATAGACCTTTTTATTGAATATGTAAAGACAATTAATTTACCAGATGACACCTATATTCTTTATGCTGAATTTTTTAAATCCGGGCAAAATACGAAAGTCAGAGCAGTACATTACTGTCTTCTCAATAATAAAGGAGAAATAGCTATGCGGGGTCTTATAAATTCCCATTGGGATGAATTCAAAAAAGTGAATCCAAAAACAGATGATGATTGCGTTGCTGTTTTTATTAATGGATTTGAAGAAAAAATGAAGAAATAAAAGCTTCACGTATCTTAGACAATCAGCTGTTTTTCCTGATTAAAAATATACTGCCTTAATTGTTTTATATGACTTTCGCTAACACTCACAGCCCAATAATCATCTTGCCAATTAAATTTTGCTTCTATCAAATTGGATTGATTTATAAAGGGCTCTCTGTTTTTAGTGGGAAAAACTAAATGAACCCAGATTCTGACCCAACTAATATTGATGCTATTTTATGTGGCTAAAGCCAAATTTAATTATTTTTCTAATCAGTCAGATAAATCTGACTGCAATAAATCATTTTCTTACCTCAATCAAATAAACATGAAGCAATAGACATTCGTTTTTTTCATTTTCTATTTCAGTTTGCTTTAGCAAACTGAAAATAACAAAGAAAGTAAATTGGCTTTAGCCACATTATTTCTACTCACCCATTAATATCCTTCAAAATCCGGTTAACTTCTTCTTCGGTATTATGAAGCTTATCCTTGCAGACATTAATAAGCTCAGCAGCTCGCTTAACTTTAGCACTTAACTCATCAATGTTAACGGCTTCATTTTCAATGATGGATACAATTTTTTCAAGTTCCTCTATTGCTTCGGAGTATGTTATTTCCTTTTTCATCGTTAAATTATTTATTGGTTTTTTCAATTGACTGTACTTTACTTTTAAACCTGCCTTCATAAGTTTGGGTTTCAACAACATCATCAACCGTTAGATTTTTTGAATTTAGTACTGGGTTTCCGTTAAATGTTGTTATACTATATCCTCTTTTCAGTATGTTTTTTGGTTCCAGTATACGCAGTTTGTCATTTAAAGAGTTTAGCAATAAACCATCTGAGGTTAATTTTCTTGTTGCTGACAAAATCAATTGTTTCGCTATTTGTTGAATTATATTTTCCTGTAACAAAATAAGTTGTAGAGGTTTATTCTGAATTAAAGATGATAATTCAAACAAAACCGGTTTTTGTTTTTCAACAAACGAAATAGCTGAATGGTTAAAGTTATGAGCTGTTAAAGTTAAAATATGCCTGCCGGCGTGAATAAGTGTATCCGTGTTACTTTTCAGCAATGCAATAAAATTATTTATTTTAATTTTTTCGAAATCCGATATTTGTCTTGATTTGTTAAGAAGTATCTTTTGTGCGTTATCTATCCTAACCGAAAAATTATGAAATTTTTGAATTAAATAATAGCCTACATCAGTGGGGGTTATTTTATTTTTAAACGCTACCAATTCAACAACAGTTTCGTTTGTAGCATGCCCTATGCCGGTTATTATAGGAAGAGGGAAAAGCGCCACCGCCTTTGCCAGCTTAAAATTGTCATAACTGCTTAACCCTATATCCCCACCCCCACCGCGAATAATTACTACAGCATCAAAATGCGTGTGTGCCTTTTTTATTCTTTTGAGCTGTTCAGTTATTGAACTTATTGCCCTTTCACCTTGTAGTATTGCCGGAAAAAGCATGAGGAAAAAACGGTAACCCCATTCATTTTCGATAATTATTTTTTTGAAATCATGATATCCTTTGCTTGTTTCAACCGATATTACAGCAATTCGCTGCATAAGCAAAGCAGGTGTTAATTGCTTGTTACTATCAAATATACCCTGCTTTTTAAGTTTCTCTATCGAAAGTAGTTTTTCTTTAGCCATTTCACCAAGTGTAAACGAAGGCTCAATATCATTAACATGCAAGCCTAAACCGTAAACAGGGTGATAACTCACTGAGGTTCTTATCAGTACTGTCATTCCATCAGAAAGAGGCTCTTTTGTTACACTTAAAAATTTATTGTTGATATCGGTAAAGTGACCCGCCCAAATTGTAGCCCGAATCTGCGCAAGCACAACTCCTTTTTCTTTTTCAACAAGGTCGGGATAGCAGTGACCGCTTTTTGGATAATAATTAAGCTTCGCAATTTCGGCCTTTACCCAATATGAACCGGTATAGGTTTTCTTTATTACCGACTCAATACTTTTTGTTAACTCTAAAAGAGAGTAGTATTTTCTGGTACTTTTTTCTGACGTATGTCCGGACATGTGCTAATAGTTATCATGAGTAATGAATCCAAATTATCCAATCTGGCAAGACTTAAATAAATGTGGAACAAAGATAAGCTCTTATCTTTATTTTTGAGATACCCAATATGATGGGTTTTGTATTGAAGTTCCTCTCCATACTTCAAAATGCAATTCTGTTTTGCCATCGAGGTTAGTATGTATCCTGCCTATCAGCTCTTTGGTATCAACATCGTCACCTTTATTAACAAACACTTTATCCAGGTTTGAATACACCGTAAAAAATTCGCCGTGTTTAATAATAACCGCAATATTAGTGTTCGATATTTTTGTTATGCTTACTACTTTACCACTGAAAACAGCTCTCGCTTCTCCGTTTTTTGCCGTTATTATGTTGATGCCGTTGTTTTTGGTCCTGACTTTTTTGAGAACCGGGTGATTATGTACACCAAATGTTTCGGATATCACTCCTCTTTCGGTAGGCCATGGCAATTTCCCCTGATTAGAAGCAAACGATAAACTAAGTTCTTTCTCAGAAGGAGTAAGTTCATAGGTGCCCCCTGTTGTTGCATCCTTTTTTGGTGCTATTTCGACAGCAATTATTTTTTGAATTTGTTTGGCAAGTATACTAGCTTCTTTTTCCTTGTCTCTAATTGAATTTCTAAGATGCTTTTCCCTTGACTGAAGGTCGGCTTTAATTCTGTTTTTTTCAGCCTGTTCCTTTTCTATCTCCAGTATCTCAGATTGTTCATTATCTAACAGGTTCTTTTTTTTCAATATCTCATCCTTAAGCTGGACTAAAATTTTACTTTTTTCTTCCTCTGTTTCCTTAATGCTTTCAGCTTCTTTTCTTATATAACTGCTTATCTGGTCAAGATACCTCATACGCTGGTATGCCTGATTTATGTCGTCAGCTGAGAAAAGAAAAATAAGCTTATTGTAGGCAGTTTTATATCTAAACGCATGCCATGCAATTTTGGAATATTTCTGTTTTAAAATTCTTAGTTTTTCATTGAGCTGAAAAAGTGCAGATTCGGTTTTATCAATTTTGTTGTTTAGCTGGTAAATTTCTGTTTTAAGCGTTGCTATTAAATTCTCCCTTTTACTGATTTTAACATTTAATAATCGGAGCTGATTTAAAGTGGCAGTTTTATTCGTCTGGGTTTCGCTCAATAGCTTGTTTGTATAAGCAATTTCTTTTGTAAGCTTTTCACGCTTGGCTTCTAACTGCTTCTGGTCTTCCTGGGTGAATACCTGATTGTTAAAAATCAAAACGAAAAATAATATGCAAAAACGCTTACCAATCATTTTATGTTAATAATTGTTCAAATTAAAACAGGTTTTCATATTTATCGGGTATTTTGAATGGAAAACTCAGCGGATCATTTATAGTAGCTTTATTAAAATCAATGTTAATAAAAACTGATTTAAGAGATGTTATTTCGATAAGCATATTTGAAGGAAATAATTGACCGTCGATATTCACATAATTGCTGTAATAAACCCGTAATTTATTTACATCATCTTCTCCCTGTTCTTTTAAATCAATACGTGCAATTCTATATGTTTCCGGATCGAGCCAGATTTGTTGTACCAACACCCTGGTATCAATTTCACCTTTTTTAATGAAATGTTTAATTTTTCTTCTTTCACGGATTGTCATTCTGTACATTCCGTTATCAACTGTTGATCTGAATTTATTAACATCGTATTGAGTAAGGTCGTTTCCAACAAGCATCGATTGTAATAACGAATAATCTATAGTTGTATTCAAAACGCTGTCAACAAGATTGTAACTACCCGAGAAATAGGTTTTGTTAAGCCGGTTCACAAATTTTATAGAGTCGTTAGTGAGCAATACTCTCACTGCTTCAATACCCAATGCAGGAGTTATTGATATCCATATCAGGCTGTCGTCTTTAATTCTAATTTGTCCGCGCAGGTTTGTTTTGTTTTTATCCTGTTCGTAAACCAAATTAAATTTAGCGTTTAAATAATTGAATTGCATTTGGTTTTCGAGCATTCGGGAATACAGAAATGAAAATCCATGCTCTTTCAGGGAGGTTTTTAGCACATGCTTTTTTGATTTACATGAAGTGCCAAATAACCCTAAAATAATCACGATAGCTAAAAACAAAATTTTATAGAGTTGTTTATTCATAAAGAGTTTTGTCTTTTATTTTTTTATCAAGGAGATCCGAATAATCGCTTTTCTCACGAGCCTGCATCCAATATTTCAGAGCTTCTGTTTCTTTATTTAATTTAAATAATATATCACCGTAATGCTCAAGAACCACGCCACTTGAACTGCCAGAATTATTATATGCTTTTTCTATCCACTCAAGTGCTCCGCTATAATCTTTCAATTTATATAACACCCATGCATAAGTATCCAGATTATTACTGTTGTAGGGATCGATCTCAATCGATTTTGCAGCCATCTGTTTTGCTTTATCAAGATGATGGTTACGAAGCGAAAGGTAGTATGAATAATTATTAAGCACAACCGAGTTTGCAGGATTTAATTTCAATACTTTATCGTATGCTGAATAAGATGCCTCATAATTTTCCAGCTCATTATATGTATCGCCTATTGATGAGTAAAACTGTTCGAGTAATGCATTATTGTTTACAACGAATTCTTTACCTGATTCAAAGAAGGCCTTTGCTTTTACATAATCTTTAATTTGATAATTACCAACTCCTGCAAAAAAGTACGGCAACGGATAGTTTGGGAAATAGTCGATGCACTCCTCCGATTCATCTGCAAGAGCAGTATGATCATCAAGATATAAATCGCAAAATAACAATTGCTCCCAAACAACATAATTTGCTTTTCCCGATTTTACAATATCTCTGAAAAGCGGCCTTACCTTTTCGTATTCTCCATTTTCGTAAAGCATTGATGCATAGAATGAGGTGGCAATCGGATCACCCTCATGAACTTCCATTAATATTTCCGATAGTTCAAGTGCATGCCTCTTTTGTTCACTGGATAATTCACCCTGGTAATAACCTACTAACAAATTAATCTTCGTTTTAAGATCGAGTGCCGGATTCGATAGCCCCTGTTTTAATTCAGCAACCGATTTATCATTTTCCCCTTTTTTAGCATAATAGTCAGCGAGTGAAATGTGTACATAAGGATCATCAGGGTTTATCTCAACTATTTTTTCATAGGCCCGTATGGCTTTGTCATCCATGCCATTTTTTGAGCAGTATTCTGCCATCAAGGCATAGTAACGGGGATCATCAGGATTTGATGTTATTAGCTTTTCATACTCCTCAACACCTTTTTCGGGATTATTTAATTTAGTATAAAAATCTGTTTTTTGAGTTATGATCCTTTCGTTTACACCAATAATATCCTCAATTTTATCGTAGGTACTAATAGCATTTTCATAATCACCGGTAAATTGATAGGCGAAAGCAAGCTCGTAGAGGAAATTTAGATCATACGGATTATTAGCAACAATTTCCTCATAAGCTTTCACATAATCATCATAGTTTTCATTAATCCTCGATATTTTTGCGTAGTATGCTTTGTACCATATATTTTCAGAGTCAATTAAAGTAGCTTTTTTTGATTTGGCAAGACCCTCATCACTTCTGCCCAGAGCTGTTAATATACGAGCTGCTTCATAATTTGCAGCCGCATCATTGGGATTAATTTCAATAGCATTTTCGAATAATTCAAGTGCTTCCTTCAGGTTGCCTGTTTCTTTTTTTATCAATCCACGAGCAAACAAATCAGCCACTTCATACCTTTGTTTCTCGGTAAGTTCTTTTGGTTTTTGTTTTCTTTTTTCCCTGCTGTTCTGTGAAGTTGCAGAAAAAGACAATAGAAATGCTATTAAAATCAGAGTTATTGTTATGTTAAATTTCATTTTTGTTTGAGATAGGTTGTTGTGGTTGTCATTGTTGTCGTAGTTGTCGTGGTTGTCATGGTTGTTAATGTTTAACCCGATAACCCGGCAAAATTATTTATTTCCCTGTATGTCCAAATCCTCCTGCGCCTCTTTCTGTTTCCGATAACACATCAACTTCTTCAAGTTGTGCCTGCACATGGCTTGAGATAATCATCTGCGCTATTCGCTCACCATCTGAAATAGTAAAAGCAGAATTCGATATGTTAACAAGAATTAATTTTATTTCACCGCGGTAATCAGCGTCGATTGTTCCCGGAGTATTTAACACAGTAATGCCATGTTTGGCAGCTAATCCACTTCGTGGCCTTACCTGGGCTTCAAAACCTACGGGTAATTCAATAAAAAGCCCGGTAGGTATTAAGGCTCTTTCAAGTGGCAATAACTCAACCGGTTCTTCAAGATTTGCTCTTAAATCCATTCCGGCGGATGCAGTTGTTTCATACTTAGGTAATTCGTGTTTTGATTTGTTTACTATCCGTACATGCATTAAAACATTATTTTAAAGATTAATAAATGTAGTCGATCACTACATACTTCAAGTGCAAAAATAGTTAAAAATGAAAGGAAGAAACTGAAAATCTTGTCGTGTATGATTCAAAAACCCCAATTTAACTTATAAAAAATGCAATTTCAGTTTAACTGCTGCTCCCCCATTTCGACATTCGTACCCTTGCGGTGTATAACACGTGATAAAGGGAAGGAACGATAATAAGCGTGAGGAATGTTGCAAAGCTTAAACCAAAAATTACAGTCCAGCTCATTGGGCCCCAAAATATAGCATTGTCGCCACCGAAATATATGTCAGGGTTAAAGGTGTTAAAGAATGAAATAAAATCGATGTTAAATCCTGTTGCCAACGGCATAAGGCCCAGTATAGTTGTAATAGCTGTTAATAATACCGGACGCAACCGTGTTTTACCTGCAACTACAATACATTGCTTAGCATCTTCAGGCGACATAAATTCATTTTCGGCAAGGCCAAGTTCTTTTTTCTTCCTTTGTTTTAAAAGGCCGATATAATCAATTAGCACAATGGCATTGTTTACTACAACGCCGGCAAGCGAAACAATACCAACCCCTGTCATTATAACAACAAAATCCATTTTAAAAGTTGCTAATCCTCCAAACACTCCAATTGTACTCATAACAACGCTAAACATTATTATTGCAGGTTTTACAAATGAGTTAAATTGAGAGACCAGGATGATCATTATCAACGCCAAAGCAATTAGCAGCGCCTTAGCTAAAAATGCCATCGACTCAGCTTGTTCTTCCTGTTCGCCGGTAAACTTATATTTGCTACCGGCTGGCATACTATAATCAGCCATAACTTTTTTGAGCTCGTAATTAATTTCGTTGGCATTATAACCTTCAAGTACATTTGAATAAATTGTTATCAGCCTGTTACGGTCTTTCCGGGTTATAGCTCCGTAAGTTGAACTATATTTGAAATCGGCAACAGCCGATATTGGCACCTGAACTATTTTACCTGACGACTGGCTCCGGAAAGTTATCCTCTGGTTTATAATATCCGAAATATTATATCTGAACTTGTCGTCAAGTCTCATAACGATCTTGTAATCATCTTCGCCATCTTTAAAGTCAGATATTTCTTTTCCAAATAATGAAGTACGTATGGCATCTCCAACCTGGCCAGTTGATAATCCGTAGCGTCTGACTTTTTCACGGTCGATATTAACGAGAAGCTCAGGTTTGCCAACATCAAGATCAATTTTTAAAGCCTCAATACCCGGGATGTTAGCTTTATTGATTTCAACCCTTATATTATCGGTAAGTTTTAGTAGCTCTTCAAAATCGCTTCCGCTGATTTCAAGGTTTATGGGTCGGCCGGTGGGAGGACCTTCTTCTTGTTTTTCAACCGATAGCGTAATTCCGGGATAAAGACCAACCATCGCATCCGACAACCGTTCAAGAGTTTTTGCAGTACTCTTTTCTCCGCGGTCTTTAAAATCAATGAAGTTAATAGTTATCAACCCCTTGTTAGATCCTCCACCTCTTCCGGTAAAACTTTCGTGCTGGCCTACGGCACCCTTTCCGGTAACAGTTAACACCGATTCCACAATATCCATGTCAGACTCCAGCACTTCAAAAACTTTCTCTTCAAAAACCCTCATTACCGAGTCGCTTACTTCAATATCAGTGCTTATAGGTAACTCGGCCAAAACATTTATCAGCTTAGGGTCGGATGAGGGAAAAAATTCGATTTTCGGATTGCCGCTAAAATAAAATTGCATCGTTAATATCATCAGTAGGAAAGTCCCGATAATAAGTAATCCTGGCACTTTTCCTTTTAAAGCAAATTGAATAAATTTTATATAGAAATTTTCGAGCCACGCCAGCGCAACTCTTTGAAACCACATTGCCAGCCGTGACAGGAATAGTAAATTTAATAATCCTATGAAAGCAAATATTAATAATAATGTTCCAATCCAGTTAATCTTTGCAGTAAAAAACACCAGTGCTAGAATTATGAGAATTCCCATTAAAATGATACTTTTTTTCAGTTTGGGAAGACTTACATTTTCTCCCTTTTTATAGAAATCGGTAAAAACCACCGGTATTATCACAAGTGCAACAAACAGTGAAGATGATAGAACAATTATGAGCGTTAACGGCATGTACGACATAAATTCGCCCATAATGCTTTTCCAGAACAGCAAAGGGAGAAATGCAGCAAGTGTTGTGGCAGTTGAAGAAATAATGGGCATGGCAACTTCGCCGGTGGCCTGCTTTGCCGCCTCCAGCAATGAGTACCCTTTATCGACAAACCTATAGATGTTTTCAGTAACCACGATGGCGTTGTCGACCAGCATGCCAAGCGCAAGAATTAACGAAAAAAGAACGATCATATTTATTCTGTAGTCCATCATCCCCATTATCATAAACGACATAAACATCGACATTGGAATTGCAAAACCTACAAATAACGAATTACGGGTACCGAGAAACAGGAATAATATAAAAACAACAAATATTATTCCCATAATAATGCTGTTTTCGAGATTGCTCAATTGCATTTTAACTATATCGGATTGGTCGTTAGTAATTGTAACTATCAGGTTTTCAGGAATGAGCCCTGTTGTGCGGGCCTTATCAAGAAGTTCCATTACCTGTGATATGGTCGACAGGAGATTTTCGCCACTTTTTTTCACAACCTGCAGAGAAACCACGGGCTGACTGTTTAAATAAGCGTAGCTGTCGCGATCTTTAAAACCGTAATCAACAAAGCCAACATCACGTAAATAAACTATGTCTCCATTTTCACTTTTTACAATAATCTTTTCAATTTCAGCAGGATCGACAAATTCGCCTATAATTCTGATAGTTCGTTTAATAACTCCCATGCGCATATCGCCACCCGACAAAGAAATATTTTCAGCCATCACGGCATTCTCCACATCGCCAAAGCTTACCTGTAAAGTGCTCATTTTAAAAGGGTCGAGTATAATCTTAACCTCTTTCTCAGTAATCCCTGTAATAACTACTTTCGATACTTCAGGTATAATTTCAAATTCATCCTTCATATCTTCAGCAAAATCTTTAAGCTCATTTACACTAAAATCTCCTGAAAGATTTATGTTTATCACCGGAAATTCTGATAAGTCGATATCTTCAACCATAGGGTCGAAAGTTAAATCATCCGGTAGTTCATCTTTGGCTTTGTCAACCGCATCTTTTACATCCTGAAGTGCAACTTTAATGTCAACATCTGTTCGAAATTCAACAAATATACTTGATGCATCCTGGCTGGAAACCGATGTCATATCTTTTATTCCCTTAACCGATTCAATTTCTTTTTCAAGAGGCCTTGTAATCAGATTTTCAATATCAACAGGTGGATTTCCCGGATAAATTGTTTGTACCATTACGGTTGGAATATTAATCTCGGGAAAAAGTTCCTTAGGAAGTGAAACGTATGAGTAAAATCCAAAAATAATAGTAACTACGGCAATCAGATAAACAGTGTTTTTATTGTTCAATGCCCAGCTGGAAAGCCAGAAATTCCTTATAACTTGTTTTGAACCGTTATTTTCAATATCATTCATTTGCTACAACTATTAATGTAAGAATCACAACTCAATTTAACCAACAATTTTCACCACCGAACCATTCGATACATTGTTAAAACCATCGGTAATAATAACATCTCCGGCTTTTAGCCCGTCAACAACTTCCGTTTTATCTAAATACGATACTCCGGTTTTAATATACTTTTTAATAGCTACTTTGTTGTTATTGCTGTTACCTATTAAATAAATAAAAGAACCGGTCATGTCTTCTTTAATAATATTAGATGGGAGAACAATTGACTCGCCGGTGTTATAATCGTTAATTTTAATATTTGCAAGCAGGTGCGGTTTTAGCTTCCCGTCATGGTTTTCGATTTTTATCTGAACCACAAATGTCCTGTTTTGCTTGCTGATAACATTGCCTGTGCGGTAAACAGGTTCGATGTATTTCAATTCGGGGAATGAAGGAAACGATATCTCTACAATATCCCCCTTTTTTATTACCGGAAGATGAGCCTCCGACATTTGAAGAGTAACATAAAGTTCATTGATATTAACAATTTGCATTAACTGCATTCCAGGAACAGCAAGCTCTCCCTTTTTAAGAAATATTTTTTCAACAATACCGTTTATCGGCGATTTAATAATCGCCATATCGTGCTGAGCTTTAAGTGTAATTAATTTGTTTTCCATACTCTCGAAATTATTCTTCGATTCGAGATATTGCCTTTCGGAGCCAATATTTTTTCCCCATAAAGCCGATTGTTTTTCGTAGAAAGTTTTTGCCAACGCCATCTGCGATTCAATTTCCTGGATGCTTTTTTCAATAATAACGGTATTTAATCTGGCAAGTAACTGACCCTTTTGCACATATTGGCCTTCATTAACTTCAACTGCAATTATTTGTCCGTTAATTTCAGGACTAATAAATGCCTCATTTATACTTTCGAGCTCTCCGGTTGCATCAAAGTAATGCGAAAATGGTTGCACAACAATAGATTCAACTTTAACAGGGATTTCGAGTCCTGTGTATTCCTGTTTAGAGCCTGCCTGTTCAATGTCAGCGATTTTCTTATTGAGTTCTTCAACCTGTTCACGATATGATTTTAGTTTTTCGGAGTTCGAAGTATTATCGCTATTTGAAGTACATGACGATATGAAAACAATTATTGCTACTATTAATAATAAACGGTTCATTCTATATTGCTTTTATTGATTTAAAATATTGTTAAATTTTTGATCAAGAATTTTCCTTCCTTTATCACTTACAATGCCAAAAAGATGATATCTGAAAATTTCGTCAAATAAATTTGTTGAAACCAGTTCTTCAACACTAAAAATATCTGAATTCATAATCCCTTCAATTCGCATCAGGTTAAGCCTCGAAATTATATCTTCATTAAGATCGTTACGATAAAGGCCTTCTTTTTTGCCCTTTTTAAGATTGTTTTTTACGCTTTCGAGTATTCGTTTATGTTTAATTTTTTGAAAGTGAAGATAAATGTCAGGATAATATTTTCGCAGGTCGTGAACAAAAGCAGGTTTATGATTTTTGATCATTTCAACCTGAATTTCATAGTAATAAAACAACTCGTTGATGGCATTGGTGTTACGTTCGTCAAGTATTGAAAAGTCTATATTTTTTTTGCTATCGTGATATGCCAGAACTGCCCAAACCAGATCTTTTTTATCTTTAAAGTGCTGATAAAGAGTTTTTTTTGAAATAGCAAGCTTGTGAGCAACATCATCCATTGTTACTCCTTTAATACCGTATTCAAGGTACATACTAGCAACACGAGCCACAATATTTATCGCCTTATCGTCCATGAGTTCCTGTTTAATATTTAGTTAAGATTTTTTCCAGCTCTTCTCCTGTTTTTAAAAGCGTAAGCGCTGAATTAATATATTGGTTTTCAGCATCCAGAAACTGATTATGAGTGTTTAGCAAATCGAGGCTCGATGCCATTCCTTCAACATATTTTTGTGTTGTTTTGTTATATATTTTTTCGGCTGTCTTTCTGTTTTTTCGTTTGTTTTCAAACACAAGATATGCATTCATATATTCGTTTTTGGCAGCATCATACTGAAGTTTTAGCTGACTAACAAGCTGTATTTCCATAACTTCCATTTGGTTGTAGGTAATTGTAGCTTGTTTAACTTTCGATCTTCGTTGTCCACTCGAAAACACCGGAATTTTCATATTAATACCCAAAGCCGAACTGGAATACCACGTACCGTTTTCATTGAAAAAATCCCACACCTCGCGCTGCGCCTGAGTTTGGTAATAGAAATTAGCAGAAATTGAGGGCATATAAGCAGCTTTCTCTAATTTTATCTGTAGCCAACTGAGTTCTTTTTGTTTGGTAAGCGAAATGAAATCAATATTCTGATTTACATTAAAAGGATTAGTAAAAATGCCGGAATTATACTTCAAGCTAATAATACCTTCCATATTATCAGTTAGCACAACACTGTCGGCGTCGCTTAACCCAAGATAAAATTTCAGAAAGGCATGTGACATAATCAGTTGATTTTTTAAATAGAGAGCTGAAGCCTCGAGATCAGAAACTAATAATTCCAACTGGTCAACATCAATATCTTCAGCAAAACCAACTTTATAAACTTCCCTTGTTTCTGCAGCCAACTTTCGTGTAATTGCCAAAGTTGAGTCGATAACGCTAAGCCCCTCTTTAGCCGACAATGCAGAATAATATGAATTAGAAACCAGTTGTTTTACCTCAGCTTTACTCTTAAAAAAATCAGTGCTGGTTTTTTCAAGATATTTACGGGCTGCCTGAAGCCCCACTAAATACTCGCCACTAAATATTAATTGAGACGCCGAGGCGCTAAGGCTTGCGTCATAATTAGTGCCAAATTGAAGTTCCATGGTTTGCGTAGGATCCCTAAAATCGGGAATTACCATTATTGGGCGGGCAATGTTATCATTATAGTCAACATTAGCATTTACTTGTGGCAATCCGATTGAAGTTGATTCTTTAACGCGGTATTTTGCTGATTCCACATCTTTGCCGGCATTGATTATCTGGTAATTATTATCCATGGCATAATCAATAGCTTGTTTTACTGAAAGATGTAAGATTTCCTGGGCAATAATGTTATTGGTTATAAATAAAGTAAAAACCAGGACTATAAATTTATACATGTTGTCGTGAGTTTAAATAAATTAATTGCCAAAAATAGTAAGAAATTACACTCAGGAAACTTAAATTACGTTAAAAGTTTATTTTGTTTTTATTAAATGGCAATATAGATAGTTGTTGTCCTCCTGATCCGCCTGAGGCGGAGAAGGAACTATTTAATGTTCAAATAGATACTTCGCTGCGTTATCAATGACAATGGCTTGGGATAAGGGTTTGCAATGTGGATTTGCGTTATTTACTCCTTGAAATTTGTAGATTTATTTTTTTGCTTCAATCAACAAATTAAGCATGCTAATGCCGGCTTCGGAAATAACAGTACCCGGCCCGAAAATAGCCACAACTCCTGCATCATATAGAAATTGGTAATCCTGATGAGGGATAACACCACCTACAATAACCATGATGTCTTCACGGCCAAGCTTTTTCAGCTCAATTATAACCTGTGGAACAAGCGTTTTATGGCCTGCAGCCAGACTTGACACTCCCAGAATATGTACATCATTCTCAACAGCTTGTTTTGCTGCTTCTTCGGGGGTTTGAAAGAGTGGTCCAATATCAACATCAAATCCAATATCAGCATAACCGGTAGCAACAACTTTTGCGCCCCTGTCGTGGCCATCCTGCCCCATTTTAGCAATCATAATTCTCGGTCGACGACCATCAAGTTTAGCAAACTCATCAGCAAGCTCACGAGCCTGCTTAAACGACGCGTCGTTGCCAGCTTCAGCAGCATATACCCCTGACACTGATCTTATAACTGCTTTATATCTTCCCATAACTTTTTCGCAAGCATACGAAATTTCTCCGAGACTTGCACGATTTTTTGCAGCTTCAATTGCTAATTCCAATAAATTGCCATCACCTGTTTCACATGCCTTTGTTATCGCATCCAGGTTTTTCTGAACCTCATCGTTATCACGTTCAGCTCGCAATTTTTTCAGTCTTTCGATTTGCGACAAACGGACTGCTGTATTATCGATTTCAAGGGTGTCGATTGGGTCTTCCTTTTCAAGCTTATATTTATTTACACCTACAATCACATCTTTATGAGCATCAATTCTTGCTTGTTTACGGGCAGCAGCTTCTTCGATTCTCATTTTTGGCAAACCCGTTTCAATGGCTTTCGACATGCCACCCATTTCTTCAACCTCCATAATATGTTGCCATGCCTTATGTGCAAGTTCATGGGTTAGAGATTCTACATAATATGAACCCGCCCATGGGTCGACCGAGCGGCAAATGTTAGTTTCTTCCTGTAAATATATTTGAGTATTACGAGCAATACGTGCCGAAAAATCTGTTGGTAGCGCTATTGCTTCATCCAAAGCATTTGTATGAAGTGACTGCGTATGACCAAGGACGGCACCAAGGGCCTCAACACATGTACGTGCAACATTATTGTACGGATCCTGCTGGGTTAAACTCCAGCCCGAGGTTTGCGTATGAGTACGCAAGGCCATCGACTTAGGATTTTGTGGGTTAAACTGTTTTACGATTTTCGCCCACAACATTCGACCTGCACGCAATTTAGCAATCTCCATAAAATGGTTCATCCCCGACCCCCAGAAGAATGACATTCTGGGTGCAAACTCATCAATTTTCAAACCTGCTTTAAGACCGGTTCTGATGTAGTCGATACCATCGGCAAGAGTATATGCCAGCTCAATATCGGCAGGAGCACCAGCTTCCTGAATATGATATCCTGAAATTGAAATTGAGTTGAACTTTGGCATCTTTTGCGAAGTATATTCAACAATATCTGCAATTATGCGCATTGATGGTTCGGGGGGGTAGATGTACGTATTACGAACCATAAATTCTTTAAGAATGTCATTTTGGATTGTCCCCTGCAATTCTTCAATTTTAGCTCCCTGTTCCAAAGCCGCCACAATATAAAAGGCTAAAATAGGCAACACTGCTCCGTTCATTGTCATCGACACTGATATTTCACTTAACGGAATCTGGTCAAACAGTATGTGCATATCCAATATTGAATCAATGGCTACACCTGCTTTACCAACATCACCAACAACACGCTCATGATCACTATCATAACCACGATGAGTAGCAAGATCGAATGCAACACTTAGGCCTTTTTGACCGGCAACAAGGTTGCGGCGATAAAATGCATTGGATTCTTCGGCAGTCGAAAACCCGGCGTATTGCCTTATTGTCCATGGACGGGTAACAAACATTGTTGCATAAGGCCCGCGTAAAAAAGGAGAGATGCCGGCAGCATAATCAAGATGTTCCATGTCCTTTAACTCCGAAGATGTGTAAACCGGTTTAATGTCAAATTGTTCATGGGTTTTCCAATCGGCAATGATATTATTTTCAAGCTCCCAATTAGCATTTGTATTGCTTGTTTTGGGATTGTTATCAATATTTATGTTTTTAAAGTCAGGTTTCATCTTTTGTAATGGTTCTATAATTCGACTGCTCTATTGTTCAACTCTTTCAGGTCCGGTGCACTCTGGAAGATTGATATTTAAGTAAGTAGTAGTTTTTGATACCTAATTAATTCTTCCAACAAGTTACTTTTAACATGTATGAAATTTGTCATCCCTATTTCTTTAAACCGGCCAATCAAGTCTTTTGGGTAGCCTGCCAATACAATAATTGTTTCTTCTTTAAGTGCATTAAATATTGGCTCTACAATATCGGCATATTCTTCATCAGAACTGCAAATAACCACAATTTCAGGCCTGGCAACTTTGGCAGCTCTAATTCCTTTTTCAATAGTTTTAAATCCCGGATTATCAATAATTTCAAATCCGGCGCAACCGAAAAAGTTGCCTGCAAACTGTGCTCTTGCTTTTTGCATTGCCAGTTTACCATAAGTAAACATCCAAACTGCTGGTCGCTTATTTTTTTCTGAAAATTTGTCAGTCCTTAAACGTAATTCTTCCAGTTTTTCGCCTCCGCGATAAAGAATAAGAGGTTCAGCCTCGCCGTTTTTTTCTGTATTGTTTTTTTTGAATTTAAACTCCTTGTTATAGTGTTCACCTATATTTGGATATTGATTTACTCCGAGCAACAACTTTTTTCGTGTTGCTATATCCTTATCTTTTTTTGAGGCTTCATCTCTAATTGTCTTCTGGATAATTCCTTTTTTGAAAGCACTCAAATATCCGCCTTCTTCATCAATTTTCAGGAACTGTGCCCATGCATTGTGAATTAGTTTATCGGTAAGGTTTTCGATATAATATGACCCTGCGCCAATATCAGCAACTTTGTCGAGATATGATTCTTCTTTAAGTACAAGCTGTTGATTTCGGGCTATGCGTGCAGAAAATTCCGTTTCGGTTTCATAAACCGAATTAAACGGCAAAACAATTAATGAGTTAATTCCACCCAGTATTGCCGACATTGATTCGGTTGTTGTACGAAGCATATTAACATAAGGATCGTAAACAGTTTTATTCCATTGCGAATTGGTGCAATGAATATACATGGCTGCATTTGAGGCATCAACTAACCCATATGCGTTTACTATCTTCGCCCATAAATATTTTGCCGCCCTTAACTTTGCAATTTCCATAAAATAGTCGGAACCAACAGAAAAGTGAAAGCGAATTCGAGGTGCAACTTCGTCGATGTCGAGTCCACTATCAGTAAGATAGGTGAGATATTCTGCAGCCATTGCCATAGAAAAAGCCAGCTCGTTAACAATTCCTGCTCCAGCATTATTAAATATTGTTGCATTAATATTCAAGTATTGAAATTTTGGCAATTGTGCTGATGCAGAGTGGAGTTCTCTCAACAAATCCAGGTCTTTATCTTCCGATTTGCTAAAGTGTCCATTCTGGCTGAAATCACCAATAGGATCATATTCAACACAGCCTCTAACTTTATCGGGATCACGATTATACTTTTTTACAAGTGAAATAATTATTTTAACAATTTCAAGAGGATAGGTACTGTTGAAATTAAGCTCTACTAAATCGGCACGAATGTTTTCACAAAGATCTTCGATAGATTGAACATCAGGTTTGAAATTCTGGTCAAAGTAGTAGCCTAATGAATCAACTCCTTTAAGACTTATATCCACAGCCTTACGATTTGCATCTGCTATGTTTTGTACTTTAATATCCTGCCTGACGAGCCATTTATTATGCCTGATTTCATTACCTCTGACGTATGGAAAACTCCCGGGAAAGACATTCATATGAGGCAGATTGCGTATATCTTCACTTCGATAAAAAGGCTGAACATCAAATCCTTCACCCGTTTCCCACACAAGTTTCTTATCATAATCGGCATCTTTAAGGTCCTTTATAATTTTTTCTTTCCATTCTATAGTTGCAACAGGGAGAAATTCATCGAAGAGCTTTTCTTTATTCATTAGAATAACATTTTAATATTTGGCACGAAATTAATACAATAATATTGTTAGAAAACTGCAATCCTCAAAATTGCGAATCTATTAACAGAATGAGCTTGCTAAAGAATTATTTTGTATTCTGGTCTGAAATCAATATCTCAAATCTTTGATTATCACATTTTAATGAGTAATAACAAATAAACTAATGATGATAAATTGTTTGTAATTTCATTAAATTAAACTAATTTTACATCAGAAATAGCCAGCAAATATTATTAATTATGAAATCGAAACTTGACAAGGAAATGCTTGATGCATCAAGAATGAACTCAGATAATTGGAAATGGATTTTTTATTATAACCCCAACGATCCGAGAATATTTGTACGTAAGTTAAATCGCAAAATGGGATGGACTATTAATTGTGGAAATATAAATTCCTATATTGCTTTTGCAGGGATTATTCTGATTATCACTATCTTCAAATATTTATTATAACAATGTACCGGTCGGGATTTGCAATCCCGATACCAAGTGCCTCGGATTTTAAATCCGCTTCCCAATACATCCGGATTACAAATCCGGAAGAGCTTGAAAATGAAACCTAAACTCGAAAAAGAGCCAAAAACAAAAACCAATTTGTGTAAGTATTTCTTAACCTACTGGATTTAATTGCGATAAAGAACTCGAATGATCGATATCAATTAATTATCATCTTTTTTCTTCGTAATGAAAAACCCAATTAGCAAACCTATGCCACTCATTAGAAATATAGAAGCTGAAAATGCAACTTCTTCCTGCATACCTGCTAAATTAAATAATAAGCTACCGAACAGTATACCTGTTCCAACACCAATGGCAATAAGAGCAAGATTTAAGATTACAGTATTCCAAATGGGTTGTTTGCTCGTAACCTTGTTGCTGGCAAAAATACTTACATCCTAGCCTTTCTCAATTAAGGCCATCCGTTCTTTATGGCGGGTAGTGTAAAACAAGTAACATATCCCAAAAATCATGATACATAAACTGATAAATACAAGTGCTGCTTCCATTTTATTAAATTTTAAGATTAAAAATTTCCTTTTATATCTTTGACAAACGAAAATACTTTCTGGTTACAGAAAATATTAGAAATTCTGTAACTGTTGTTTTAAATAAGTGTCCAAAAAGGTAATGAAACCAATTGATGAGCACATATATATTAAAAGAACACTTGAGGGAGATGTGCACTCGTTTGGGGAAGTTGTGAAAAATTATCATTTGATGGTTTATACAATGGCATACAGGGTGTTAAAAAACCGTGAAGAAGCAGAAGAGTTAGCTCAGGATGTGTTTTTGAAAGTTTACCAATCGCTTGCCGGTTCTAATATGAAGTCGAAATTATCAACCTGGATTTATCGCATAACCTACAACTCATCAATTAACAGATTAAAATCTCAGAAAAGAAAAATAGAAACAACGGAGCTTGATTATTCCGTTGAATTTGATAACTTAAGTTTACCTGATGCTAATTATAACATAAACCAAAAAGAAAAACGAAAAATTATAATTGACGCGTAGTTATTTAGCACCAGATATTTCCGTTATGAAATTATGACCATCAAATGTAGTGAAAAGCTCGTTAAAAATGTTCTTGTTATTTTTTCTGGCAGTTGAGATAAAGCCTTCAATTCGCGCATAGAATTCGGCACCTTTAAAGCTTCTGAATGAGTTTGATATTTTCTGCTTTAGCTTAGTTGGTCTTTTATCTCTTTCGGCCAAATTGTTTGTAAATGGCACTTGTTCGTTAAAGGCAAATGCCAGAACAGCATCTTGATATTTGATTAGTCTTTCGACGAGATTTCTTCCTTTTGTACGTTTATAACGACCTCTTTTTCCTGATGTTTTTAATGGTGGCGGTTCTATTTGCTCGCCTATTTTACAGATTAGCTTGAGCCTATTTTCGATAATCTGTTTTTGTTTTACTCTTTCACCAAAAGGCATTTCAAAAACATTCATCAAAAATGCTTTGAACGTTTTTGCCCATTTGCTTTGCTCCGTATCTACCAAGCCTTGTAATTCTCTCAATATATGTGCACCGCACATGGCGTGTTTATAATTTTTAAAACTAAAATAGCTGCTCCATGAGTCATGTACAAGCCAGCCCTTGATTCGATTGAGTATGGACTTGTCGCTTTCTAATGCTAATTTTCCTCGGTTCGGATGTACAAAAAGATACGTAAAAAAAGGAGTGCTGGCTGTATGTAACCATTGTAATTTTCCTTCTATGCGTATACCTGTTTCGTCAGCGCGAGCTACATCATTTGAACTTATTTTTGATTTTATGGACTGCTCCGTATTCCATAATTTATTATAGCATTTCTTAGCTGCAGAAAATATTGTTGATTCGTTAATGGGATAGCCAAATAAATCTGTAAACAACAGCTGTATCTTCTTGTATGGTATTTTGTAATGTACATTTAACATCACAACATACGACTTTACGCCATTACCATATTGAGATGGAGCGTTAACTCCTTGAGGAACTATGCCTTTATTGATTAATCCACAAACAGGACAGCTTGCTTTGTGTATCTGGTATTTGGTAACTTCCAATTTTGGTTGAGGTAAATCAAAGACTTGACGTTTTTCGGCTAAAGTAAATTCTGATTGGTGAAATTCATGTCCACAACTACAAATATCTGGTATGCATTTTACAATTTTATCTGGGTGGGTAATTTGATGCAAGTTGTTGCCTTTGTGGTTTTTTTGACCGCCTTTTTTACCTTATGATTCTTTAGGAAAAACTGGCTTCTTTTGATAACCATCACTTGATGGTGGTTTACTGCTGTTTGTACTATTGCTGTTTAGTTGTGCTTCTAACTCCGCAACCCTTGTTTTAAGTTGAGTGTTCTCTTCTTTGAGCAGTGCTAAATCTGCTGACATGGAATCAATCCGTTTTACTAATTCCGATATGATAAAATCTTTATCCACGTCTGTTAAATAGTTTATCAAAACTAGTGGTTTATATGCAGGATGTCAAATAATTACAAGTTTTTTATTAAGATAGGGCAAAGTTTTTTGTTAATAACAATGGAATTTTAAAGCTCAAGAAAATTAGTGCAAAATATGGTTAACAAACGGCTCAAAATTGTTAATAACCATTGTTTTTACGAAAAGTTATAGCCGTCCTTTATTTTATTAGATTTGAGCTGCTAAATAAAGTACGTTACAATTACCTTTTCGGCTTCCGGAAGTTTTAATATTGCGTCAATGTAATAGTTTAGCACCTGTAGGATAAGTGATGTTTTTTTCCTGGGCTGTTGTATCAACTAATATATCTTAGGTCTTTATCTCATCTTTTCTGGTTTCTACGGATACCTGAAATATTTTTTCAGCT